>Ga0081606_1000039_pt1 | contig 137406 bp, 105 predicted proteins | sample EareggfetidaYelm_FD_71127 | JGI IMG/M metagenome (GOLD analysis project Ga0081606, IMG submission 71127) | Earthworm egg capsule microbial community from the University of Washington, USA - E. fetida Yelm (SPADES assembly) (version 2) | ecosystem: Host-associated > Annelida > Reproductive...
CCTGGTGCTCAATCAACTGGCCGGGCTGTACGAGCGCCCGGGCCGTTCCCGGCTGGCGGCCCAGGTGCGCGCCCAATCCAGGCCACCTGATCCCCCCAAGAAGATGCGCCCCTTGCGGCCGTCTCATCGTTAGGGGGACGGCGGGCTTCTGGCTCATTGCTGGGCTTGCCTACGGCAGGTGCGAGCTTGGCCTTGGCGCGAGGGCCACATTGCGGTGGGCGAGTCCCGGAGGGGAGGACACGACAACACTGCTGCGAACAGCTATCCCTCGAAAGAGGGATGGAATCAGCGCGGGCTTCATCCCAGGTTTCTCTCGTTACGGAGAGAGAGGAGCGGATGAAGTCCAGCCTGCCGGTGAACCACGGTCTCCCTGAGGAACTGCTCGGGGATCCGGATCTCGTGCCAAGAACGCCAAGTGGGGAGCCGTCATTGACGGACGTCCAGTACGAGGCGCTGAACAACGGCGTGGCACGGGGTGCATCCATGCTCGTCGTGGCCCCCACCTCCACGGGCAAGACCCTGATTGGCGTGTGGGCGTTGACCAGTTGGCTCCTCTCCGGACCGTTCCGGCACGCTGTGTATCTGGTCACGCATCGCGCCCTGGCCCGGCAGAAGTTTGAGGAACTCTCGACGCTCTTGAGCGATCGTCACCTGAACGGGGACAGGCGCAGCATCGTGCTCGCCAATGGCGACACCGTGGAAGATGGTGAGGGCGGCACGCCATCGGAACCCCTGAATTCCCCCATCCTGGTGGCCACGTACGAGAAGTACCTCGCGATGCTCGCCGGAACGGGCATCAGCGCTGACATGTCCCATTGCGTCATCGTCTGCGACGAAATCCAGATCCTCGGTGACGAGCATCGGGGTCGCAACATCGAGGTCTTGTTGACCCTGCTCCGCAAGACGCGCTGGGGTCAGCTCATCGGGCTCTCGGCGGTGATCGACACGCGGGACGCCAGGGACTTGAAGGACTGGTTCGGCGTCACGCTCGTTCGCCTCGAGCGTCGGGAGAAGCACCTGAACTACGAGTGCCGAACCCCAACCCGCGTCCGCACGTTCCGGACGGAGCAACCCGAGGCGGGTGTCCAGGACAGGCTCCGCGCTCAGCAGGAGCAGCACGAGCCCACCGCGCTCGTCCATCAACTGGCACGAGACAAGTCGGCGCTGCCCATCGTCGTCTTTTGCATGACCCGGAAAAGGGTGGAGGAGGCAGTCCAGGGCTACGCCCGCTCCCTCGGCATCGCTGTCTCCCCCACCCAACCGCTCCTCCCCGCGCTGAAGGAGTCCACCGCAGCGGCCAGGAACCTGTCGAGTTTCATTCCCAGGCGCTTCGCCTTCCACACGGCCGATCTCCTCGAGGAGGAGCGGAACCTTGTTGAGGACACGTTGAAGTCCAGACAGCTCGACGTGGTCTTCGCCACCAGCACGCTGGCCGCTGGTGTCAACTTCCCCTTCAAGACAGCGGTATTCGACAGCTGGGTGCGCTGGAATGCACGAACGCGCAACCGCGACCCTCTGTCCGCGAGCGAATTCCACAACATGGCGGGCCGCGTGGGTCGCATGGGCTTCGGACACTCGCATGGCAGCGTCCTCTTTACGGCCGCCGACACCTTCTTCGAAACGAGGGCCATTGCCCCCTACCTCCAGCCCGACCAGACGACGCCGCTCATTCCCCGCATCAACCCCAATGGCTTTACCCAGCTCGCGCTCCAGCTCGTCTCCTCGGGCGTGTGCAGGACGGCCGGGGAAGTCGCTGATTTCCTCTCGAGCAGTTTCAGCGCCAAGCGGGAGCAGGAGGCCAATCAAACTGGGCTCGCGCACTGGATGCAGGCCATGACGCAGGCCGTTCACGAGCTCAGGACGTGGGGGTTCATTCTATGACGATGCTGCACGTGACGGAGGTCGGGAGGCAGGTGGCCTTCAGCGGGCTCCTCCCCGACACGGCCTATTATCTGTTGGATTACCTGGCTCGCCGAGGCGCTGAGCTATGCGCCCTGGTGCCCAACGGCGAGCAGCAGCCCGGAGACCCCTCGCGGCTCAATTACTGCCTGCTCAATGCCTGTCTGACCGCTCCCGAGTTCTCGGGCATGCAGCAGACCCGGTTTATCCCCTATGGCTTCGCGGCGCTCATCCAGAACGATTTCGTCGAGCGATACGCCACGAACCTGGCCGAGTCGCAGTGGCAGGCTTACCGCGAGGCCGCGAATGCCGCGGCCCTCCTCATGGACTGGCTCGAGGGCGTCCCCCTCCATCTCCTGGAAGGCCGATTCCCCGACGTCCGGGCGGGAACGATCAAAAATCTCTGCCGGGAGGTGGTGTGGGTGCTCTCGGGGCTCTCCAACATCCTGGCAGCCGCCACCCGGCCGAACCTCTCCACCGGCGAGCGGCCCTCCTGCATGAGGGCGCTGCCCAAGGCCGTCGTGACGAGCCTTCGTCGTCTGCTCACTCCGGTGCGGCTGCTGGCGTGGCGGCTAGACGTGGGCCTCCCCCCTGCCGTCCTCTGGATGACCGAGCTGAAAACCTCCACGGGTGAACGTGCCGTCACCCGCCAGGAGGCCTTCTCCCTTCACCAGATCGGTCTGAGTTCCTTCGAGAGCCTCCGACGCCGGAGCAACTGGCCCCAACTCGTCGAGATCCTCGGCGCGCAAGGAGCGAGCCATCCGCAGGCGCGTGCGGGAGAGTTGCAGAAGCTCGCGGACGAGTGGCATGACACCGTTCGCAACCGCTACCTGGCTCAGCAGCTTCGCCGCCTGGATGAAGCCGATCGTCCCCTGCTCCAGAACTTCTACGGCAGCCGCGAAAAGCAATTCGAGAGCGCCTTCCAGGCCCTGCTCGAGCGGGTGGGCATCCGCTACACCCTGTTCGACGCGGACCAGAAGGTGGGCGCATTCGACTACCTCCTTCACTTCGACGATCGACCCGACGTCATCGTCGAGTGCAAGACGAAGCAGGGCAACAGTCTCGTCGACCTCAACGCCGCCCGGGTCGTCCTCGGGAGTTCGGAGCAGTACGGCCACCGCGACACGTTCTGCGTGACGCTCTGCCAGCCAGGAATCGATCCCAATGTCCCCGAGAAACTGCAGGCCGTGGTCCGCTTGTGCGTCGTGGAAACGCACGCTCTGGCGGAAGCATTCACCCGGCTCATGAGACAGTCCATGAGCATGCAGGCCTTCCATGACTGGCTGACCCAACCCGGGCAGGCCAAGGCGGAAACGCTCGTGGTCCATACCCGCTCCACGAGCGAGCCCGAGGCGCCCGCGCTGGAGGCCCCGTAGCTTCCGTCCCCGAACCTCCCGGGGGCTCAGAACAAGTGACGGCGCATGCGAACGTTCACCAGCTACCGGACCGGTCGCGGGCCGAGATGCCCACTCCCAGACATCCGAGACGACGCATGTGTGCTGTGGGACCGGGGAGGCCTCCCTGCGGTGGGCAGGGTGCTGCAATCCGCTACCTTCCGCTCGTCAAGTGGCGCGCGGTATCTTCCCAGACTGGACGAGACCTGGGGGTCCACACCTCGGGCGATGGAGGAGCCGTGCCATGGGCCGTTTGCCGCAGCGGACGTTGCTCGACTTGACGTGCGGGCTGGTCGAATCACAGAGCCTCGCGCAGTTCCAGGAGCGCACGGAGTCGCTTCTGGCGAAGCTCTTTCAAGCGGACCATGTGGCGTTCTGTCGGATGCACCCGGAGCTGCCCACGGGGTTCGACTGGAAGACGAGCACGACGGGACATTTCCTCCAGAGCTATTACCAGTGGTTCCAGGACGACTTCGTCTTCCGTTGGCTCTCGCAACGTCCCAACATTGCTTGGAGCGACACGGAGATGCTTCGGGGTCTGAAGGTCGAGGAGACGGAGACGTATCGGCGCAGCCGGGAGTCGCACCTGGGCTTGCGGCATGTCCTCGCGGTCTTGCTGGCTCCCGAGCACCAGGTGGGCAGTGGTGCGGTCGCGCTGTACAGTGAGCGAGCCAGAGCTTTCTCCGCGGAGAGTCGGCGCTTGTTGCAAGGGTTCACCCCCGCGCTGTCGGGGGCGTTCCAGAACTTCGCGCGATTCGGCGCACTGTCCTCTTACAACCAACTCCTCGAGGAACTGCTTCGCCAGGAGGGCGTCACTGCCATCGTGCTGGATGCCCGGCGGCGTGAATACTTCCGGAGGGGAGCCGTCACGGCGTTGCTGGAGCGCTGGTTCCCCTCTCGCTCCGACCGGGATGACGGAGGAATCCCTCGGGCCTGGAGAGAGCGGATGGACGCGTTCATGGCGGGGAGCGTCCTTCTCACTCCCACCACGCACGCGTGGCGGGAAGAGCGGGGGATGAGTGCCTTGGAGGTATGCTTCACCCGACTGCCTCGCATCGAGGGTCGCGACCTTTGGGAGTTGCGGCTGAATGAGGTCCATGTGGTGCCCGAAAAGTGGCGGCAGATACTGACGCCCAGACAGTTCGAGGCGGCGGCCCTCGTTGTTCAGGGCCTGTCGGACAGAGCGATCGCCGACAAGCTCGGTATCGCCGAGGACACAGCGACGGACCACGTCAAGGCTGCCTACAAGAAATTGGAGGTGCCTGGCCGGGCCGCACTCATCGCACTGGCCCTGCGCTCCTGAGACACTTCGGCGCCGGAGCGAGCCTCTCCCCAGAGAGACCCGCCCCGGCGCCCTCGGGCGCGCGGTGTGGACGGGGGGATGATTCACGGCGCGAGACGGGACGTCTGTTCCGCCCAAGAGGGATGCGCCGCGTTCTCGCGTGCCCCCTACGCGAAGAGGCCCAGGTAGAGGACACGGGTGGTGCTCGCGGACAGCAGCAGCGCGGCCTGCTCCTCCGGGTCACTCAGGGGGCTCAGCAGCGACGTCAGCTCCTCCACGTGCCTCTCATCCGCGGTGCCGTGCGCCTTCAGGAAGGTGACGGCCTTGCGGATGTTGGGAATGGTGTTGGCCGCGAGCATCCGCTCCACCGACTGGCTGGCGCGGTGCACGGACAGGTACTCCAGCACATAGGCCGTGCCGAGGAATGCCTCGGGTCGGCCGCAGCGCGAGGTGAAGCGGTTCCAGGCGACATAGGCGGTGACCGCGGGGTTGGGCGTCTGCCGCTCGACGCGCTCGCGAGACCAGCCCAGGTTCCTCAGGTCCGACAGCAGCCAGAACTCATGTCCGCGCTCCTCGTCGGACTTCTGCAGGAGCAGCTTCCCCAGCCGGGAGTGTTTGCCCAGGCGCTTCATGCGCCGACCCGCCTCGGCCATCAGCGGTGTGGTCCACCGCGCGTAGTGGTACGTCTGGATCAGGTACTGGACGTAGCCGTCCTTGCCGATGCTGCCGTCGCAGAGCCGCCGAGCCTCGGGGTGCGCGTCCAACTCCTCGAGCAGCGTGCGCGTCTGGTGCTCCAGGGTGGTGATCCAGTTCATCTCGAAGGGGCGGGTGGTGTGCGAGTTCATGGACGTCTCCTGTTCGGGCCCCGTGATGGGGACCGTGGGTGTGAGGTGGGTGGAAAGGGTGATTCGGGTGCGAGCGGCGCGGTTCAGTCGCGCGAGGTGCGGGCGGCCATCTTGGCGAACAGATCCCGCGTGCTGGCGGGAGCCTCATCGAGCGCCGCGACGAGTGGCAGGGAAAAGCGGCGGAAGCCCGCGTCATAGAGGGGCTCGGCGATGAAACGCACTCCTAGCTTGCCGGAGAAGAGCGACAATACCCGGGGCAGGCGCAGGCCTTCGAATTGCCCTTGGCGAGCGCGCTCCCTCTCCTCCGGGGTGTAGATGGGCGCGGTCGGCGCCTCCGGCGATTTGGGGTAGGCTAGCGTCCGCGCACGCCACTGGGTGCTCAGCAGGCCCTGGTGGGTCGCCACCTGATAGAGGATGCGCGCGTCCTCGGCCGAGTCCGTCTCTGTATTCGCGGAGGCGAGCCAGTGCGTCACTCCCCGTCGACGACTCTCCTGATAGAGCCCAGCGCGCAGCCACATGAGAACCGCGGAGTAGCGCCAGTCCTTGAGGATGCAGAAGCGAGTGGTCTCGGCGAACACCAAGTTCGGGCCCCGCAGGTCCGACAGGTCCACCTTGCTCTCCAGATCGATGCCCAGTCGGCCTCCGGTGGTGCGGGCCACCTCGGGGTTGGGCTGCAACAGGCGGGTGGTGGCCACGGGTACGCCATCCGCGTAGACGATGACGTGGGCGGTGGTAGCCAGGGTGTCGAAGCCATTGTTCTCCCGAGGCACGGTATGGGCCGGGTGCCCGAGCAGTTCCAATTCCTTCCCGAAGACCTCCCAGCGCACGCGCAGCGCATCGTCGAGATGCTGCTGGGTAGTTGCGATGTGACAAGTCAGCGTCGTCATGAACCCCTCCTGACGGCCCGGCGTCGCGCCGTACCTTCAGGAAAACGTTCGTTGCCAGAGGCTCGAGTTCGCCGCGGTCTTCGTTTTTCGTTCGGGCGGATGGGATGGGGTGAGGTGGGGTGCGGTTGTCAATCCCCCAAAGAGGGAAAGACGGCGACCTCTCCAATGCTCCAAGCTTGAACGTCACGCGCGAGGGCCCTGTCGAACTTCACGGCGTGGCCTCGAAGGACCGGGTGAGATGCACCGAACGCGCGGGCGAACGAGTCCTGGCGAGGAGAGGGGATGCGCCATCCATCACCGGAAGAGGAGATGGTACGGCTGGGCGAGCGCGCGCTCCCTCCCGGGTTCGGTCCGACAGCGGTGAGCCAGCGCGCGGAGTACTTATCAGCCAGCCATGCTGCTCTGGCTCGTGGTCGCGGGCACGCTCGCGGCGTCCATGGACGTGCCTGTCTCGGGGGACCTGACACCGGCGCTCGCCCGGGAGGCGGAGGGTGACAGCGAGGGGGCCCTGGCGGGCGTCCTGGAGGTCCTGCGCGCCTGGCTGACCCAGGCGCTGCCCCGGTTGGAGGCCGCCCGCCTGCTGCTCAAGCTCGGGGGGACCTGGACCAGGTCGAAGCCCACTTGCAGGTGGCCGCCGCCGGGGCGCCCGACAACCCTCGGATGCACTACCTGTGGGGTCTGCTCTGGGAGGAGCGGGGGCAAATGTCCCAGGCGGCCAAGGCCTACGAGCGGGCCGTCTTCCTGCGCTCCACCTACGAGGAGGCCCGCTTCCGGCTCGCCGGGGTCTGGGCGTCGCTGGGGGATTGGCTCAAGGCGGAGATGCACTACCGGTTGCTCGCCCGGGCCCGTCCCGAGTGGGTCCAGGTGCGTGTGCAACTCGCCCAGGTCATCGAGCGGCAGGGGCGGGTGGCGGATGCCGAGCGGGAATTGCTGCTGCTCAAGAACGAGCAGCCCGGCAACCTCCTGGTGCTCAATCAACTGGCCGGGCTGTACGAGCGCACGGGCCGTTCCCGGCTGGCGGCCCAGGTGCGCGCCCAATCCAGGCCACCTGATCCCCCCAAGAAGATGCGCCCCTTGCGACCGTCTCATCGTTAGGGGGACGGCGGGCTTCTGGCTCATTGCGTGGATCGTGTCACTGCATACACTGCGCCCGCCTTGAAGACCGCCAACCTCGCCATCGTGTTCACCGACATCCAGGGCTTCTCCGAGCGCACCAGTCGGCAGACCCTGGAGGAGAACCAGCGCCTGCTGCGGACCCACGGCGATCTGCTGGTGCCCGTCTTCAAGGCCTTCGGCGGGCGCATCATCAAGTCCATCGGGGACGCGTTCCTCGTCACCTTCGAATCGCCCACCCAGGCCGTGCTCAGTGGCATGGCCATCCAGGACAGGCTCTGGGGCTACAACCGGAGCGCCCCCGAGGCCGAGCGGCTCGATGTGCGCGTGGCCATCAACGTGGGCGAGGTGCGGCTGGAGGCCCAGGACGTCTTCGGCGAGCCCGTCAACATCGCCGCCCGCGTGGAGTCCATCACCGATGCGGGCGAGGTCTTCTTCACCGAGGCCGTCTACCTCGCCATGAACAAGGCGGAGGTTCCCTCGCGCGAGGTGGGCTCCTTCGAACTCAAGGGCATTCCCGGGAAGATCCGCGTCTTCCGCGTGCCCCGGGCGCCCTACCGGGTGGAGACGCCCGCTCCGGAGGAACCGCCGCCCGAGCCCGCGCTCTCCCACGAGCAGCCGCCCTTCGGCAACCTCGCCCTCTCGCGCGTGCCCGAGTCGGCCCTGACGCCGGTGACCCCCGTGGGCGAGCGCCTGGCGCGCGGCACCCGCACGGCGATCCTCGCGGTGAAGTCCCGGCGGCGGATGGCCTTGTCGCCCAAGGCCCTGGCCCTCGTGGGAGGAGCGCTGGCGTTGTCGCTGGTGGGGGTGGGAATCGCGGCCTTGAGCCGTTCGCCCGCGGAGTCCGCCATCTCCGAGGTGGCCGAGGCCTCCTCGCCCAAGGAGAAGGCCGCGCTGGCGGACAAGGCCCGCAAGCTCATCGCGGAGGGCGAGGCATCTCCGGGCGAGCGCGCGTGGCTGCTCGGCCGGCTCGACGAGGCCCTGGACAAACCCCGAGACGCGGTGCGGCACTACTCCGCCGCGGTGAAGTCCGGCCAGGACGACGCCCCGGAGCGGCTCATCGGGCTGCTCGCGCACAAGGACTGCCCCGTGCGTGTCGACGCCGCGGAGGCGCTGGGGGAGCTCAAGCGGGTCTCGGCCCGGGACGCGTTGGAGGCGCTCGCCAAGGCGGGAGGGCCAGGCGAGAGCCGGGGTCTCTTTGGATGCAATTCGCGCGATGCGGCGGACAAGGCGTTGAAGCGGCTCGGCCGGTGAGAGGACACGCGATGACACGGGTGAAGACGGGACTGGATGTGTGGGTGGAGCGGGGCTTCGCGCCTCTTCGGGGCAAGCGGGTGGGCGCCATCGTCAACCCGACGAGCGTGGACTCGGGTTTCCGCCACCTGGCGGACCTGCTGGTGCGCGCTCCCGGGGTGACGCTGGCGGCGCTCTTCGGCCCCGAGCACGGCATTCGCGGCGAGGCCCAGTACATGGTCGCCGTGGATGACGCGCGCGACCGGCGCACGGGCGTGCCCGTGTTCAGCCTCTATGGCTCCACCTTCGAATCGCTCTCGCCGCGTCCCGAGTGGCTCGAGGGTCTGGACGCGCTCGTCTTCGACATTCAAGACGTGGGCAGCCGCTACTACACCTACGTCTACACCATGGCCCTGGCCATGAAGGCCGCGGCGAAGGCGAAGGTGCCCTTCTACGTGTTGGATCGGCCCAACCCCCTCAACGGCGTCACCGTCGAGGGCAACCTCGTGGGCGAGCGCTACCGCTCCTTCGTGGGCCTGTACCCCATTCCCAACCGCCACGGCATGACAGCGGGGGAGCTGGCCCGGCTCTTCAATGACGAGCAGGGCTTCGGGTGCGAGCTGACGGTGGTGCCCATGGAGGGCTGGCGCCGCGAGGACTTCTGGAGCGACACGGGGCTGCCCTTCCTGCCGCCCTCGCCCAACATGCCCACCGCGGACACGGCGCTCGTCTACCCGGGCATGTGCCAGGGCGAGGGCACCAACGTCTCCGAGGGCCGCGGCACCTGCCGCCCCTTCGAGCAGTTCGGCGCGCCGTGGGTGGACTCGGACGCGCTCATCACCCGCCTGGAGCGCGAGGCCCTACCCGGAGTGCGCTTCCGCGCGGTGGGATTCACCCCCACCTTCGACAAGTACCAGGGCGAGTCGTGCAGCGGCGCCTTCATCCACGTCACGGACCGGCGTGCCTTCCTGCCGCTGCGCACGGGGATCGCCATCTTCCAGGCCCTGTACGAGCTGGGGCAGGGCCGGGGCTTCTCCTGGCGCGAGCATGCCTACGAGTTCGTGGAGGACGTGCCCGCCTTCGATCTGCTGTGCGGCACGGATCAGGTGCGCCGGGGAATCGAGGCCGGCTGGCCGCTGGATCGTTTGCTGGAGGGCTTCGAGGAGCAGTCCCGGGACTTCACCCGGCGCCGGGAGCCCCACCTGCTGTACGCTCACGGCCCGTGAGCCAAGACGTCATCGGGATTCTCTCCGACAGCCATGGAGATCTGGCCGCCTTCGACGCGGCCTATGAGCTGCTGCGCGCCAAGGGCGCCCAGCGTTTCCTCTTCCTGGGAGGCCGTTACTCCGACCTGGACGAGTGGATCCTCGATCGGCGCGAGCGCAGCCGGGGAGGGCGCGAGTACTCGGGCGCGGACTTCATCCAGGACGTGTCGCGCTGGCTGTCCGTGGCCGACCAGAAGCCGCGTCCCCGCGCGCTGTCCGGCGGCTTCCCGGCCGTCACGACGCCGGAGGAGAATCCCCTGCTCGTGCGCGAGAGCTTCCTGCGCGCCCCCGAGCGGGACTGCCTCCAGTACCGCGACCCCGCCATCCCCCGGAAGATACTGGACATGGTGGGGGACACCCTGTGCTGCGCCGTGCACGACAAGAACGATCTGGAGCGCGATGACCTGGTCAACGCGTTGATCTTCTTCCATGGCCGCGAGTCCGAGCCGAAGCGGGTGCAGATCGGCCCGCGCTTCTTCCTGTCGCCGGGGCGGCTGGCGGGGGCCGCGGAGCAGACGTGCGCGCTGCTCGAGCGCGAGGATCGGGACCTGCGCTTCTCCGCCTGGCGGTTGGACGGAAAGGCCGTGCTGGAGCCCCAGGTGTTGCCCCTGGAGCGCAAGACGAAGGTGTCCGCGAAATGAGCGTCTTCACGAAGGTTGCCCTCCTGGGTGGCTCCTTCAATCCTCCCCACGTGGGGCACCTGATGGCGGCCCACTACGTGCGCGCCACCCAGGACGTGGATGAGGTGTGGTTCATGCCCACCTTCCGGCATCCCTTTGGCAAGGCGAGCGTTCCCTTCGAGCATCGCGTGCGGATGTGTGAACGGATGTGCGAGGACACCTCGGGCTGGATGAAGACGTCCTGGGTGGAGCGCGAGGTGGGCAAGGACGGGCGCACGGTGGACACGCTGGAATTCCTCCAGGCGCGCCACCCGGAGCACCGCTTCTCGCTCGTCATCGGCTCGGACATCCTCAAGGACTTGCCGAACTGGAAGGACTTCGACCGCATCCAGAAGCTCGTGCGGGTGGTGGTGCTCTACCGCGCGGGCTACCCCGCCGAGGGCACCGTGGGGCCGCCCCTGGCCGAGGTGTCCTCCACGGACATCCGCGAGCGGCTGTCCCGGGGCGAGCCCCCCACGGACCTGGTTCCCAGCAAGGTCCTCGTCCATGCCCGGGAGCATCATCTCTACGGGCTCTGAGCCCGTCCGCCGGACGGGCGAGCGGGGGGCGGAAACGTTTTTCGAGCTGGGCCGTACGTGAGCCAGGGGATGGGGATCGCGACGGACGAAGAGCTTATGGAACGCTTCTGCGACGGTGACCACACGGCATTCGAGGCTCTCTTCACCCGGCATTCCGGGGGAGTGCAGGGCTTCCTGACGCGGATGGTGCACGACGTGTCGCTCGCGGAGGATTTGCTGCAGACGACGTTCTTGTCGGTCGTCCGCTCGCGGGGCCGGTACGAGCGGGGGACGCGGTTCTCGCCCTGGCTGATGACGATCGCCGCCAACGCCGCCCGGGACGCGCTGCGCCGCCGCCAGCACCGCGAGGCGTTCGCGCGCGAGGCCTCCTCCGTGCCGCTGCCTCCGGAGGACCCCTCTCTGGGAGACCCCGGCATGCGCAAGCGTCTGGAGGACGCCCTGCGGCAACTGTCCGCGGATCAGCGCGAGGCCATCCTCCTGCACAAGCTCGAGGGCTGGTCCTTCGAGGAGATCGCCGCGTTGCGCGGCATCAGCGTGAGCGCGGCCCGGGTCCGGGCGCATCGGGGCTACGAGAAGCTGCGGCACCTGTTGGAAGGAGTGGGGGAGGTCTGATGGGCTCGTCGCTCGACACGTTGCTCACGCGGGAAGTCCCGGCTGGGGACGCCGCCCGGACGAGGGCCCTGGCCGCGGCGCGCGCGGAGCTGGCGCACTCGCCCCGGGCGCGGGGCTGGCGCACCGAGGCCCTGCGGGTCTTCGCCGCGCCGGCGCTCCTGACGCTGTCGGTGACCGGGGCTCTGCTCGCCCTGGGCCGCACGTCCGTCGCCGTCCTGCTCGACCGAGCGCCCCTGTTGGTGGTGCTCTGGGCCACGAGCGCCGTCTGTGCCTGGGGCGCGCTCGCTCCCCGGGGGCGGGGGCTCCAGCGCGGGGGTCTGGGGATGGCGGTGGTGGGGGCCGCGGCGCTCGTGTTCACCCGGGGCCCGGCCCACGGAGTCACCACGCTCCCGGAATGGGTCTGCACGGCCAGCCATGTGGGCGTGGCGCTGCTGCCTGGAGGGGTGGCGCTCGCCGCCTTGAGGAGCGCCGCCTTCCAACCCAGGAGGGCCCTGCTGGCTGGATTGTCCGTGGGGACCGCGGGCGCCTTCATGGGCGAGCTCGCGTGTTCCCTGGGGCCCGCCCACGTCCTTCACTACCACCTGCCGGCCTGGGCGTTCGCCGCCGTCGCGACGCTCGTGGCTTCCCGTTTCCTTCCACCCCGGTCCTTCGCCCCATGAACCAAGACACTGGCCTGGTCTTCCTCGAGGACGTGAAGGGCGCGCCCGTGCGCATGGGCGAGCCGGTGCGCATCTCCGGCTCGCCGTTGGATGGCTCCCTGGATCCGCGTTTCGTGGGCCACCACGGGGTGGTGGTGGGGCTCGTGTACGACGAGCCGAGCACCCAGTACCCCGGGGATCCCCTCATCCAGGTGCGCGTCGAGGACCTGGGCGTGGATCTGTTCTTCGCCCAGGAACTCGAACGCTCCCCGGAGTGGGCGTTGCGTCCCCCCGCCGAGCCGGCCGAGGAGGAACTCAAGGGAGCGGACTGCTCGCCCTGACTACGGCGTGGTGCTCAGGGCGGCCTGGACCTCGGACTGGCGCTTCGCCGCGAAGTTCATGAGGCCATTGGCGCCATTGAACGCGTCCTCGAAGGACTGGGGCGTGCTCAGGAAGGTGTAGCCCGCCTGTTCGGGCGTCTCTCCCACCACGTACGGCGCGATGAGCGCGTGCGCCGCCTGGAGCCGGGCCTGGAGCGCGGTGGGCGCCACCAGTCCATTGGCCGCGTCCAGGGCGTATTGCTTGTAGATGGCGGCGTAGGTGGGGTCGTCCATCAGGAAGCGGATGAGCGGCCAGCTCGCGTCCGCGCTCTGCTGATTCAGGGACGCGGCCTGTCCCATGCCTTCGCCCATGGAGCGGTCATGGTCCCAGGTAATCCAATGCAGGCGGTTGCCGTCGTTGGGATCGGCGTAGAGGTAGTAGTTGTGCGCCATGGCGCCGTACGCGTCCCAGTTCTGCAACACGGTGTTCACCGCGAGCCATTGGATGAAGCCCCTCACATCCAGCTTCGCCTCGAGGCCCGCGCGCCATGCCGCCGCGTCGGTGCGATCCGCGTTGAGCGCGGCGATGGCCTCCTGCACGGGCGCCCAGCCTTGCTCCTCGTTCGCCTGCAACTCGAAGGATTCCTCGTCGAAGGCCTGCCAGCGCGCGCCCGTACCGTCCGCCTCGTAGAGCGCGCCCTTGTGGTTGCCGAAGTGGCTGTCGAGCAGCGAGTTGTTGTCCGGATCCTCGTCGAGCGTATAGAGGCCCCAGTATCGAGGGCCGTCGCCATGGTCCACGTACAGGGCCACGAAGGCGGTGCGCGGGGCGGGCACTCCGGACTCGCGGAAGATGTCCGAGGCGACCTTGTCGCGCATGAGGGACGCATCGGCCGCGCCATTGCCGAGCGACAGCTTCTTGAAGCCATAGAAGCGCTGATCCAGCGTCTCCGCGTGGTCATCCTCGAACTTGTCGAAGTGCAAGCGCAGCGGCAGCTTGCCGACGCCCGCGCTCCACGTCTGCGCCAGTGAGGAGTTTCCCTTCATGCGCACGCCGATGTAGGGCCACGTCTTGTCACCGAAGCGCAGCGTGCCGGGGACATACACGGGCGTATTGGGCAACAGATCTCCCCCGCCGCCCCCACCTGGGGCGCCACCGCCGCCGCCCGGAGCACCTCCGCCGCCACCCGGGGCTCCTTGCGGCTGACACACGAGCTGCGCGCCATTCATGAACGTGCCGCAGGTGCTGGTGAAGGTGCTGCCCATGAAGGTGGCGGTGCAGGCGTCACCGGCCGTCTTGCCCTCGCAGGGCTGCGTGAGTTCCGTGGGGATTCCCCCTCCGCCAGGCCCTCCCGCTCCGCCTCCTCCCGGGCCTCCACCGATTCCGCCCCCCGCGCCGAACTCGCCCAGCATGCCGGTCATGTCGTCCTGCATCGTCTGCCAGTCCGCCGGCGCGAGGGTGAGGTCGAAGCGCAGGACCTTGTCCTGGGGGAAGACGACGTCATAGGCGGGGGAGGCGTCCTTCCCGTGGGAAGCCTCGGACCAGCCCTCGGGCCGCTCCACCGCGGTGCCACAGGCGGAGGCGAGGGTGAGGGCGAGGGTGGCGAGGGCGCCAGGCCAGAAATGTCGTGTCATGGAGGCTTTCGTCAGGAGTGTGGTGCCGCGAGTGGGCACCCTGGAGCCCTTCCGTGACTTGAACTTTACGAACTCGTGACGAGATGTTTTCGATGGGCCCTTGGGGTCGCAATCTTTCGTCACAAACGTGTAACGACCGTGAAAGAAGGCGGCGGTTGCATGCGAGTCGCGGACTCACGGCACATGCGCCCAGCGTGGCGAGCAGGAGGGTGGATGTTCGAGAAACTGATGCCCAGGTCAGACGGTGTCTTCAATGCCTTCGATGCCCAATGCGCCATCACCCTGGAGGGGGTGCGCTTGCTCCATGAACTGATGAGCGACTACCGGGACGTGCCCGCCAAGGTCCAGGCGCTCCAGAAGGTGGGCCATCAGGGGGACTCCGTGGCCCATGGAGCCATCGAGCGGCTGCACGCGGAGTTCATCACCCCCTTTGATCGGACGCTCATCCACTCGCTGCTGTCGCGGATCGACGACGTGCTGGACTTCTCCCAGGCGGCGGCGATGCGGCTGCAGTTCTTCGAAATCCCCACGAGCCTGCCCGAGGCCACCGAACTGACCCGTCTGCTCCTGATGACGACGGACAAGGTGCGCGAGGTGGTGGGGACGTTGCGGCGCATCCATCAGCCGGAGCCCATCCTCGCGGGCTGCAAGGCCATCAAGCGGCTGGTGGCGCAGGCGGATGACACTTTGGGGGCGGGGATGGGGCGGCTCTTCAAGAGCGGGATGGATCACCTCACCGTGCTCAAGTGGAAGGAGGTCTACGGGCTCATCGAGACCGCCACCAACAAGTGCCGGGAAGCGGCGCACGTCGTCGAGGGCGTGGTGCTGGCCTCGGCCTGACGACGCGCGGGCCTACCGGGGCAGGACGCGCGCCAGATGCCGGGAGGCGAGGATGCCGAAGGGCAGCCCCTCGCGGCCGGCCATGGACAACACCCGCTTGTCCTTGCTCACGAGCCAGGTGGCGCCCACGCGCGCGGCGAGTTCGAGGAACTTCTGATCCGCCCGGTCGCGGCAGCGGGGCAGGGCGGGCAGGGGGAGTCCCATCGTGTCCTCGGCCACGCGCACGAGGCGCTGATAGCGCGCGTAGGCCGTGGCCTGGGCCTCCGGGTCCAACGCGAAGGAGGGATAGGCGAGCACGTACTTCAATTCCCCGAGCGTGGAGGCATTGGCCCAAGCGGTGACGGTGCCGGATTCCAGGGCGCCCGTGAGAGGCCGCACGGCGGGGTCATCGAAGACGAGCAGGTCCAGCACCACGTTGGTGTCGAGCACCAGGGTTGTCATGCGTTCTTCCTCTCCAACAAAAACCCCCGCCCCCTCCGTGAGGAGAGGACAGGGGTCGGTGCTTCGGGTCTGGTTTGAAACAGCGGCCTTACTTGACGACCTTGTCCAGCGGCTTGGCCTCGGTGGTGGCCTGGGCCTTGGTCCAGTCGATGACCGGCGTCTGCCAGGACATGCCCGTCTCGCCGGGCTCGGAGTCCAGCTTCTCGAACTCGAAGCCGTCACCGCCGAAGTACAGGTACTCCACGGTGGCGACCTTGTAGACCTTCTTCGGATCCAACGGCTTGCCCTTGGCGTCCTTGAACTTGCCCTTGCCCGCCGCGGTGACGCCCGCGAACACGGCCTCGGGGTTGGCCAGCTGCGCCGCCAGGTCCGCGCCCTTGAGCTGCACCACCATCAGCGAGTTCTCGAACGGCAGTACCGAGTACACACTGCCCTTGGTCACCTTGCCCGCCGACAGCCCCTCGCGGAAGCCCTTGCGGTTGAGCACCACCGCGTCCGTGCCCAGCTGCTGCTGGATGGCGCCCGCCACCCAGCTGGTCAGCTGCTTGGAGTCCTGGGCGAGGCCCTTCTTCGTGAAGCCGATCTCCTCGCCGAGCACCTGGTCCAGGCGCTCCTTGAAGCCGGTGAGCTGCTGGGTGATGTCCGCGTTGGCCGCCGCGGCGACCTCGCCTCCCGTTACGTCCACGATCGACACGTCCTCGGCCTTCACCTGCTCGCCCTTGGGCTTGGAGGCGTCGAAGGTGTAGGGCGCGCGCAGGTACTTGCCGAAGCCCTTGCCCAGCGACACGTAGGTGGTGGCGCCTTCCTGGGTCGGCTCCATCGGCTGTCCGCAACGGCCTCCGGCCACCAGCGACACCTTCCACTCCGGGTGCTGGGACACGAGGGGCTGCAGCGCGCTCGGGCACTCATCCGCCAGCACCACCACGGTGTCCGCTCCGGCCTTCTGGGCCCCCGTCACCGCTTCGCTCAGCGCCTGCTCGTTGGGGATGATCTCCAGCCCGTCCGCGCGGCCCGCCATGGCCGTGAACACCGTCTTCGGCGGCGTCAGGCCCACCACGCCCACCTTCAGGCCCTGGCGCTCGAACACCTTGAAGCCCGGCAGCTCCCAGCCCTTCGCCAACGCCGCGTCCTTGACCTTGAGGTTGGCCGCGATGAAGGGGAAGCCGCCCAACTGCTGGTTCTTCTGGAACTGCTCCCGCCCGAAGTCCAGCTCGTGGTTGCCCAGGGCGGAGGCCGCGAAGCCCATGCGGCCCATCACCGTGGCGGTGGACTCGCCGTAGAGGAAGGAGGAGATGGCCGGGCCATTCCACGCATCCCCGATGGTGAGCGCCAGGGTGGCGGCGTCCGGACACGGCGCCTTGCCGTCCTTCACCGGGCCGGGACAGTGCTTCTCCTTGGCTTCCCACCAGCCGAGCAGCTCCGCGGCGCCCGTCGTCTGCTTGTCACCCTCGGTGATGGTGGGCAGCAACTGGCCGTTGGCGCTGCCGGTGATGAGCAGCGTCACCGTCTTGGGCGAGGCCGGCGGCGGAGTGGGTTGGGCGGGCACCTGCGGCGCGTTCTGCGGAGGGGGATTCTTCTCGCAGCCGGCGAGCGCGCCCACGAGGGACAGCGCCAGGACACCGGAAGCGCGGCGCCACGGGTTCGTTCCACGCGACACCGGCTTGGACTCAGACTCAGGAGGCATGAGAAGGCTCCGAATGTGTTGGCGATACGTCCGCGCGAATACCACACCTCCCCGGGGGGTGCTCCAGAATGCTAGCCTCGGGGCGTGCGCAGCCACTCCCAGGATGTCCCTCCCCGTGAGCAGGAGGGCCGGGGCCATGAGACCGCGTCCGCCTCTTCCGTCGATTCCCCTCTCTGGCAGGTGTGGGGTGACGTGCGACGCGGCGCCGAGCATCTGCCCTGGCGGACCGTTGCTCCTCCCACGAGCCGGTGGGCCCGGTTCGCCCAGGGATTCATCCTGCCTTTCCAGCTCCTCCGGGTTCTCCTGGAGGAGCCGACGTCCCGGCGCGGCTACCTGCGGGTGTGCTGCACCCAGGCGGTCGTCATCCTCGCGCTCTTCGTGATGTTCTCGGACGTCGGCAAGCAGGCCGCCCGGTTGACGGGGGCCACGGATTGGATGGGGGGCGTGATTGATGAGGCCCAGTCCGGAGTGGAGCGCGAGGCCATCGAGGAGGTGACGGCGAGCCTGGCGGCGCTCGCTCAGAGGAAGGGCGCCGATCCCGAAGAAGTGAAGGCGCTTCGGAATGAACTCCAGAAGCTGGAGCGGGAGCAGAAGACGCCCCGGCTCGAGGCCGAGCAGCCACGAACCCGGTTCGTCTGGACGCTCGTGGATTGGGCGGGACTCCTGAGCTCGCTCTATGTCTGCCAGTGGATCGTCATCGCCCTGTCTCGCGACCACCACACGCACCTGTCCCGGGAGGCGAGTCTGCTCACGGGGCTGCCTCCGGAGGACGACGCGTTCACGCCTCGCGTCCGGCTCAACACGCGCTGGCTCGTCAAGAAGGTCAAACAGCGCTGGAGGGCCCTGCTGCTCTTTTCCATGGGCATCCCCGTGCTCTGGGGAGTCAAGCTGCTCCTGCCTTCGGAGGCGAAGTGGCTCTTCCCGGTGATGGTGTCCTTGTGGGGCGCCTGGTGGTTCGTGGTCTTCACCGCGGGCAAGAGCGCCCGGGCCTGGGACGATCCCGTCGCCCGGCCGCCCTGGTTCCTGCGCGGCTGGATGGGGTTGCCCTCGCTCTTCCCACCGTTCCGGGCTTATGGCGTGTGGTGGACGCGCGTAACCGAGTCGGTGTTCTCCCCGGCCGCCCAGGTGGAGCGCGATCCGTGGGGGCTGAGCGGGCTCGCGGTGGCGCGCGCCCTGTCGGCGCTCCCGCTGGTGAAATGCTTCGTGCGCCCCGTCATCCCCGTGGCCGCCGGGCACCTGCTGCGGGCGGAACGGGGCGGGGACCTGGTGTCCGCCGCCGTCCCGCCCGAGCCGGTCATGGAGCGAAGCGCAGGGTGACGTCGTCGATGAACCACCCGGCGTAGCTGTTGTACTGGCCGTCGACGGTCATGAACGTGAAGCTCACCTGGACGGTGCCCCAGGCGGGGTCGAGGTCGAGCGTGTGGGTGTGCCACGTGCCCATCGCCCCGCACGCTCCCGCCGGGGACGCGAGGGCGGACAACTGGGCTTCCGCCGCGAGCACGGTCCCCGCGTCGCTCTGCCGGTGGATGCGCACGTAGCGCTGGTCATAGCTCGTGCCCGCCTCCTCCGTCTGGTGGTTGCACCAGAAGGTGAGCTGAGGCCGCGTTCCCGAGCCCATGTGGACGAAGGGGCTGGTGGCGGTGCCGGAGTGGTCGGCGCCGTCATCGTAGTTGACGCCATTGTTGTAGTTCAGGCTCCGTGCCCCCGCGTGTACGGCGCCGCCCGGGACGGAGGTGGGGGTGTTGTCCGCGTTCCAGCCCACGGTGGCGCTGGTGCCCGTTACTCCCCAGCCCTCGAGTCCGGAGTCGAACGTCCACGTCCTGGACGTCGCGGCTCCCGGCGTGTCGAGGTTCACGAGCGTCAGCGGAGGCGGAATCAGGGTGCCATAGGTGGGGTCCTCGCTCGTCGTCTCCGAGAAGACGATGGCGTAGGGCTGGTCGCCATCCACGAGCAGGTCGCTCACGCCCGTCACGGTGAAGGTCCTCGGCACGTTCCAGTCGCCCGGGGTGAAGGTCAGGCTCGTCTTGTTCGGCGTGCCCTCGGAGAGATCACTCGACTGGAAGTGCAGGGTGACGGAGGCGGTGGGGGCGGACTTCAGCACGGCGGAGAACGTGACACTGCCCCCGGCCTCGGTGGTGGTGCCCGACATCGGGGAGAGGGAGATGCCCCCCGAGTCCCCATCGTCCTGGTTGATGAGGGCCACGTTCGCCGGGACGAGCGCGGCGTAGGCGGTGTCGTCGCTGATGGGAGGCTCGAAGGCGACCGCGTAGGGCTGATCGCCGTCGGAGATGGAGTCGTTCACGCCCGTGACGGTCACCGTCCGGGGGACGTTCCAGGTCGCGGGGGTGAACATGAGGCTCCGGGGCTCCACCGTGCCCTCGGTGAGGTCCGTGGAGTCGAAGACGTAGGTGACGGACGCGAAGGGGCGCGACGTGAGCACCAGGGAGAAGGTGGCCGTGCCTCCCGCTTCCGAGGTGGGACCGCTCGCGGCGCCCACGAGGACGCCCGCAGTATCGTCATCCCCGTTCACGAGCGGCACGTTGGCGGGGGTACGTCCCGCGTAGGTGGGGTCCGCGCTCGTGCTGGCCGAGAAGGCGATGGCGTAGGGCTGGTTCCCATCCGCGAGCTCGTCGTCCTGGCCCGTCACCTCGACACGCTGGGGCGCCTTCCAGTTGACGGGGGTGAAGACGAGCGCGTCCGTGGAGAGGACGCCCTCCGACACGTTCGTGCTGGAGAGAGGGAGCGTCACGTCCCCGAGGGGTTGCGAGGAGAGGACGACGGTGAAGGAGGCCTTGCCTCCGGCCTCGGTGGAGGCGCCGCTCACCGCGCTGACGATGATTCCCGCCGAGTCGTCATCCAGGTTGACGAAGCCGACGTTGGCGGGCTTCGCGGCGACGTAGGCGGAATCCGTGCTCTGCACCTCCGTGAACAGGACGGTGACGGGTTGGTCTCCGTCCGCCACGTCGTCATCGATTCCCGTGACCCTCACGGCCTGGGGCGCCTTCCAGTTGGTGGACGTGAAGGTCAGGCGCGACGCGCTCACCGTGGCCTCGGTGGTGTCACTCGATGCGAGGAGGAGGACGACGGGGGCGTACGGTTCGGACGTCAGGGAGAGGGTAAGGGTGGCCTGTCCTCCGGATTCGGTCGTGGAGCCGGAGACCACCACGATGAATCCGGCGGTGTCGTCATCGATGTTGGTGACGCTCAGCGAGGCGGGCGTGATCGCGGCATAGGTGGGGTCGGCGCTGGTGGTGGTGTTGAAGGTGATGGCATAGGGCTGGTCGCCGTCCTCCAGGTCGTCATTCACGCCGGTGACGAGCACCGTCTGCGGCGCCTTCCAGTTGGTGGGGGTGAAGGTCAGGCTCGTGCGCGAGAGCTTGCCCTCCGTTGAATCGCTGGACTGGAACCAGATGGTGACGGACGCGCGAGGCTCCGAGGAGAGCACCACGGAGAAGGAGACCTGTCCTCCCGCCTCGCTCGTGGGGCCACCGGGAGCGCTGACGAGAATGCCCGCGGAATCATCGTCGAGGTTGCTCATGGCCACCGCGGCGGGCGTGAGGGCGGCATAGGCCGGGTCGGCGCTGGTGGTGGCGCCGAAGGTGATGGTGTAGGGCTGGTCGCGGTCCGCCACCTCGTCGTTCACACCCGAGACGATCACGGACTGGGGCGCCTTCCAGTTGACCGGGGTGAACGTCAGGCTCGTGATGGCGAGCGTGCCCTCGGTCACATCGCTGGACTGGAAGGGGAGCGTGACCGGACTCGAGGGTTCGGAGGTGAGCACCACGGAGAAGGACGCCTGTCCCCCCGCCTCTTTCGTGGGACCGCTGGCGGCGCTGACGAGAATGCCCGCGGAGTCATCGTCGAGGTTGCTCATGGCCACCGCGGCGGGCGTGAGGGCGGCGTAGGCGGGATCGTCGCTGGTGGTGGCGCCGAAGGTGATGGCGTAGGGCTGGTCGCCGTCCGCCACCTCGTCGTCGACACCGGTGGTGCGCACCCTCTGGGGCGCCTTCCAGTTGACGGGGGTGAACGTCAGAACCCCGGTCGAGACCTGTCCCTCCCCCGTATCACTCGAGTGGACCTGAACGGTGACATCCGTCAAGGGCTGGCTGTTGAGGACGAGGGTGAAGGTGGCCTGGCCGCCCGCCTCGGTCGTATCGCCTGAGACGGGCGTCAGGGTGAATCCGGCGGTGTCGTTGTCCGTGTTGAGGAGCGTCACGCTCGAAGGGGTGAGCTGGGCGTAGCCGGGATCCTCGCTCAGGGCTGGCTGGAAGATGATGGCGTAGCTCTGGGTTCCATCCGCCGCGTCGTCATCCACGCCCGTTACGAGCACGGTCTGGGGGGCGCGCCAGTTGAGCGGGGTGAAGGTGAGCTCCCGGTGTTCGACGATGCCCTCGCCGGGGTTCGTGGAGTCGAAGCGCAGCGTCACATCCGAGAGCGGCTCGCTGTTGAGCGCCAGGGTGAAGCTCGCCTGTGCGCCCTCCTCGTTCGTCGCGCGGCTGGCCTCCGTGAGGGTGAAGCCCGCGGTGTCATCGTCCACGTTGGTCAATCGCACCGGGGCGGCCATCACTCCGGCATAGCGGGCGTCATCGCTCTGAGCGGGCTCGAATTGGATGGAGAAGGCCTGGGGGCCATCCGCCAGGTCATCATCCACGCCCGTGACGAGCACCCGCTGCGGAGCGTTCCAGTTCTCCGGGGTGAAGGTCAGTCGGGCGGGCGCCGCCTGGCCCTCGCCAGGCGCATCCGACGCCAAGGCCACCGAGACGGCGGCGCGGGGCGGGTCGCTCAGGGCCACGGTGAAGCTCGCCTGGGCACCCGCCTCGGAGGGCGTGCCCTGGACGGCTCCCACGGTGAATCCCGGCGGGGGGCCGGAAGGAGGGTCGACCTCCGTTCCGCACGAGCATGCCGAGAACAGACAGGCCGCGAGGGCTCCCACGCCGAGGCGGAAGCGGGCCGATACGCGAAGAATGGCGATCATGACAGTATTTGAATCCAGGGGGCTACTTCAGCCGGAAGACCAGATCATCGTGGTCGACCGGATTGCCGCTGTTGCAGGCGGCCACCGGACTGGACACGGGCCGGGTGATCACGCGGAAGGCCATGTATGTGTAATAGGGCAGGGTGAAATCATGGACGGGAGACGTGTAGCCCGACTTGAAGGGCGTCCAGGACAGGACCCTCGTCCAGTAGGGACTCCCGCTCACGGAGGTCGTGGAATAGACATCCACGATGTAGGAGGAGTAGGCGTAGTCCGGCATGTAGTACGTCACCTGCAACTGCGCTGGCTTGCCACGCGTCAGGGGACCGCCGTCCTTGGAGACGACGCCGATGGAATCCACATAGGCGGACTGGGTCGGGCTCCAGGCGTTGTCCGCGCAACCGTCCAGGGTGTTGGGAGTGTGGGGCTCGAGCCCGGCCACGTAATACAAGAGACTGTCGCTCGAGCACATGCTGTGCTCGTAGACGCAGGCCGGCACCTTCAGCGCGGGATCCCACGCCACATTGCCCGGATTGTAGACGTAGGCGAAGACCTCCTGGCTGGTGCCGTAGTTGCCGGCGGCGTCATAGGCTCGCGCCTTGAAGTACACGGGGCTGACGTCCAGCTTGAGCGTGTCGTATGTGAAGTCGAAGGGCGCCGTGGTGCTCGAGCCCATCAACAGGGTGTCCGCGTAGTACTCCACGCGCACGACGCCCTTGTTGTCGCTCGCGTTGGCCTTGAAGGTGTAGAGGCCGCTCACCGTTCCCCGGCTGACGGGGGTGGTCAGGGTCACGGTGGGGGCCTGATTGTCATTGTCCACCACCACGTTCATCGTGGCGGTGCCGACGTTGCCCGAGGAGTCATAGACCTTGGCGGTGAGCGTCTGGGGCCCATTGCCGACGGTGCGCGTGTTCCAGGTCGACGTATAGGGCGGCCTGTCCAGGGTGGCCATGGGATAGGAATAGGTGGAGTTGTAGAGCTCCACGCGGGACACGCGCGTGTTGTCGGTCGGGTTGACGGCGAGGGGGATGGTCTCGCTCACCGTGGCGTTGGCGATCGGCGCCGTCCAGGACACCTGGGGCGGCTCGGCATCCGGGAGGGCGGGGAGCACGTCCAGGAGCAGATCGTCATGGTCGACGAAGGGTTCCGTACCGCAGGGCGAGAGGGCATCGTAGTACTCCCGCATGGTGGCCCGGAGGACCTGCGTGTCGCCCGAGGGCAGGTTGAAGGTGAAGCCGAGCTTCTGCTCGCCGCTCGCCGAGGGGGTCAGCGTGGTCAGGTGTTTCCAGACGGGATTGCGGTAGTCGGCGGCGAGGTACAGGTCGAGCCTGTCTTCGGCATAACCCGTCGGGGAGTTGGTGGACGCCCAGACCGTGATTTCGGCCCGGACGAGCTGCCCCTCGGTGAGGGGGATGTTGGAGCCTCCGCGGGGGAAGACGGTGATCCGATCGACGGAATGGGAGTAATGGAAGGTGCCATAGCCACCGTCCGGGCAGTTGCTGGACCGCAAGGTGTTGGGCTGGTTGGGTTCCGAGGCCTGCGGCCCCTGGCCTCGCGTCAGATCCCGTGTATCGCAAAGGGAGACACCCAACCGGCAGCGCGGAGCGCCCAGGGCGTCATAGGTGACCGACTGGGGATTGGCCGTGGTGACGTTGACCGTGGCGGTCTGGATGTTCTGCGCGTGATCCCACGCGTAGCACGTGAGCGTCTTGGGCCCATCGCCGAGCGTCGAGGAGTCCCAGAGAATGCTGTAGGGCGGCGTGGTGGCGCGGCCGATGAGCGTGGTCTCTCCCACGTAGAAGTCCACCCGCTGCACGCCGATGTCGTCGCTCGCGGAGGCCTCGACCTTCACGAGGCCGCCCACGGTGGCGCCCGGAGCTGGCGCGGTGCAGGTGACGGTCGGCGCGACGGTGTCCCGGGCCACCGTCACCGGGACTCCGGCGGAGATGGTGCTGTTGCCCGCGGCGTCGAAGGCCTTGGTGGTGAGGGTGAGGTTGCCCGTGGGGGACGTGCGCGCGTTCCAGAGGACGGAGTAGGGCGCGTCGGTGTCGGTGCCCAGCAGCGAGCTGCCCGCGTAGAACTCCACGCGCGTCACGCCGACGTCGTCGCTCGCCGTGGCCTGGATGAGCACGTGTCCATAGTGGGTGCCGCCGGGCTCGGGCGTCGTGATCGCCGTGGTCGGCGACGCGCTGTCCACCGCCGTGAGGATGGGTCCGTCCTGGGGTGGAGCGGGAGGATTCGGCGCTGAAATGTCCTGGAGGGGGGCGCCCTCTTGGCGAGACGCCGGGGCGGCGGGTTCCTCGAGCGACGGCGCGCCGCAGGACAGCAGCAGGCACACGGCGGGCAGCGCCGTGAGCAGGAGACGATGAGTGGACATGGGACCCCCGGAGAGCGGGCCCGGGGCGCGGGCCCGGGGCGCACGCATTCTTGTCCGGAAGCCTGACACTAGAAAAGTCGTGTCTCCTTGAAATCGCGCTGGGCGGGCCTCCGCTCAGCCCGCGCGCTTGTGCTCCGGAGGAGGCGGCATCGGTGACTCCTCCGCCACGGGCAGCTCCAGCGCCACCACCTGGTTGGGGGGGAGGGCCTCGGCGCTCGCCTGGAGGGATTCGGCCAGTTGGATGACGGCGCGGAACTGCTGGCTCACCGCGCGGAAGAAGCCCGTGAGCAATTCCGGCCGGTCCGCCAGCAGATCGAGGAAGTCGCGGCGGTCGATGACCAGCACCCGCGTGTCCTCCACCGCGATGGCGTCCGTGGGGCGCGGGGCTCCATCCAGCAGGCTGATGTCGCCGAAGGTGTCCTTGGCCTTCATGCGCAACACCTGCTCGCCATTGTTGATGGCGTCCACCACGCCCTCGATGATGACGTAGAGCGCGTCGCCGGGATCGCCCTCGCTGTAGACGCGCTCGCCGGCGCGGAAGCGGGCCTCGCGGGCGATGGCCGCCACCGCCGCCACGTCATCCACGTCGTTCTGCGAGAAGACGTGCACCTCTTCCAGCAGGAAGAGCTTCTGCACCGTTGCCTGACTCATGTCCGACTCCTGGGCCCCCGGCACGTCCAAGCCGATGCGGCCCGCCACCTGTCGCGCGCACGCGCGCAGCACCACGTCCTCGCTCCGACACAGCCACGAGAGGTGGTCTTCCAGACTTCCCGTTTCGCCCGGAGGCAGATCCCGGTGGTGCGACTCCACCTGCTCGCGCACCAGCTCCCGATCCTCCTCGTTCGTCAGCGTCTCCAACAGCTCCAGCGCATAGGCCCGCCGCCGCGCGTCCTGGCCCGCCACGTGCTGATGCACGCGCCGCATCACCTGGGGGGGATGCAACAGGCCGAGCAGGAAGAAGCACAGCTCCAGGGCTTGATCCAACCGGTCGCCCACCACGCGCGTGAGCAGGGACTGGTCCCCCAGCTCCGCGCGCAGGTCGCGGTAGGGCCCCACGAGCGCGCGGTACACCTCGCGGCGCCGGCCCAGGGCCTCGCGCACCCGCTCTTCATCCACCGGGTGCTCGGGGTGCTCGTCGCGCAGACGCGACAGCTCCGCGCCGATGCGGAAGTGCAGCCGGGCGTCGTCGCGCACGTTGGAGAAGAGCAGGGCGTGCAGCGCGGACTGCGTGCCGATGAGGCGCAGCACGCGCGGTACCTGCAGCCGCATGGGCAGGGGCGCGGAGAAGTCGTTGAGCGTCGTCTCCAGCAGGGGCGTCACCTCGTCGCCCAGCGCGGCGAGTGCTTCACGCGACTCGCGCCGCTCCTCGCGCCAGGTGAGGAAGGGCAGCAGCCGCGGTGCCAGCTTCACGTAGCCGCCCTCGCCCACGGAGCGCACCGCCACGCGCCGCACGCTGCTGTCCGGGTCCGACAGGAAGGTCGCCAGCATGGGCAGGTACGTGGGGTCCTTCAACCGCCCGAAGAGGCCCGCCACCTCGCGGCGATCCGCCACGGGCGCCTTCGCCCCTCGCGCGGCCATCGCCCCCAGCGACATGCGCGCCGCCGCGTTCCACCGGGGATGGATCAGCAGCGCGCCAATGGCCGCGCAGCGCAGCCCCACGTCCAGGCTCTGCAACAGCGGGGGCAGCAGCAGCTCCGCCCGCTCCGGCGCCAGCTTCGCGAGCGCCCACACCGCTCCGTCCCGCGGCCGGCGCGTGCCCTGCGTCACCAACTGCTCCAGGAGGGGGGCCGTCTCGGTGGCGCCCAGCTCCAGCGCCAGGGCCACGGCGCGCTCCTGGACCCGCTCGTGCGTGTGGCGCAGGAGCACGGACAGGTGGGGCCGCAAGGGCAGTCCTTCCTGCTCCATCAGCTCCATGGCGGACACCACGCGCTCCGGAGCGCTCGAGCCCAGGGCTTCCACCAGCAGCCGGCGATCCTCGCGTCCGAGCGCCTCGTCCTCCTCGGACGTCGCGCCCACCTGCTCGCCCAGGGCCTCCACGTACGCGGGCCGCAGGCGCAGGAGCAACACGCCGAGCAGGCCGCACAGGGCCACCACCGCCAGGGCCATGGAGATGCCGTCGGCCGCCCGGCCCACGCCGATCAGCAGCACGCCCGCGAGCACCGTCCCGCCCTTGCGCAGCAGCCCCTCCACCGCGCCACGCAGGGCCTCGCGCTCCTCGTCCGGCACCGCCGCGTAGAGCAGCTGCACGCCCACCGGCAGCAGCGAGTAGTTCACCGCGTTCTCCAGCAGCCGCAAGAGGTGCACCGGCCACAGCTCGGGCGTCACCAGCGAGGCCACGGCCAGGGGCGCCATGGCCCCGGGCAGCAGCGCCAGGTAGGCCATCAGCCCCATGCGCTTGAGCAGGCGCTCGGCCACGAAGAGCTGGAAGACGACGCACAAGAGGCCAATCCACAGTTGCAGCGAGCCGAAGAGCGCCGCCAGTCCGTCCTCGCTCAGGGTGCGCTCCACGCGCAGGCGGAAGAGGTAGTCGACGAAGGCGGACAGCACCGCGAAGCTCACGCCCAGCGCCGCGAGCACCCGGGCATAGCTGCTGGTGGCCAGGTACTCCCACGCCGCCACGGGCGGAGCGAGGTGGCGCGAGCGCGGGGGCCGGGGCGTGTCGGTGATGGAGTGGAAGTGGAAGGCCATGCCGGCGGCGCCCAGCGACAGCGCGCCTCCCGCGAGGATGGCGACGGTGCCGAGCCGCACGGCCAGCGTCTGCACCAGCAGGCCGCCGAGCATGCCTCCCGCCATGCCCACGCCGTTGAGCGCGGTGAAGGCCCGCCGGGCCTCGCGCGCGTCGAAGGCCGACGCCATGCGTCCCCAGAAGTGCAGGGAGATGAACGTCGTGAAGACGTCCACGAAGAGGTAGAGCGCCAGGGCCGGCAACCGCTGTCCCAGGGACACGCCTACCGTGAGCAGCCCCACCACCGCCGCGCCCCCCGTCATGAGCAGGCGCAGCGACGGGCCCGGCTCACCCGGTGCGCGGCGGGGCAGCAGCGCCATCGCCGCCACGAGCAGGGCACCCACCAGGTACAGGTAGGGCAGCACGTGCGATTCGAAGCGCGACAAGACGAGGGCGTTGGCAGCGGTCTTCAGCTGCGTCACACCGGCGATGAGGGCGAATTGGAAGGTCGCCGCGGGCCATAGACGCTGGACCCAGGACTGCGGCTCTTGAGTTGCCACGGGGGGAGGACTCTAACCGTTCAAAACCGGAATATCCAGGCCGCTGCACGAGCGGCTCCGCGCCTGGCGGGCCAGCGTTCAGGCGAGCCCACTATCGAGCCCTCTTCGGGCCCACCAATGATGACAAGCGGGCAGCGCGCCCGTGTCCGGTTGCCCGAGCCCCCCCGCTCATCCGAGGATGTGGGAGGCTGATTCCTTGCTTGGGGGCCTCATGTTCACCACCCTTCTCCTCCTCCTGTTGTCTTCCGCTCCGGATGCACCGGGTGGGGCCCTGCCGCCCGAGGCCCTGGGCGCACCCCCTCGGGCCAATGAGCTGCCCACCGCCTGGGCGTGCACCGTGGAGACCCTTCAATCGGGCCGCGAATGCGTCTTCGAGGCCGAGGTGACGGCGTCCACCGCCGTGAAGGAGCAGGCCGCGGGCAACGTGCGCACCCTGAAGGACATCGCCCACACCCTGTGCCTGCACGCGGCCCGGCCTTCCTCGGGGCTCGCGGCGGACAAGAACCTCGTGGGGCAGTGCGAGCGCAAATACACCGAGGCGGCCGAGGACACGTGTGGCCTGGGCGGCAAGGTGCCCGTCATTGACGCCAAGGGCCGTTTCGCCCCGGCGGCCCGCGCCTGCTACCGCAAGCTGTCGGCGGTGTTGCAGGACGTCACCATGATGGCGGCGGTGGCCTCGGCGTGCTGCCAGTGCGCGGAGAAGCAGGGCTGCCCCGGCGCGGGCGATAGCTGCCACGAGAACGTGTCCCACCAGGAACTGGGCGCCAACGCCCTCGCGTGCCTGTCCCACCAGTGTGGCGCGGCGTGCTCCTTGATGATGCCGGAGGACGCCCCGTCGACGGGCGCGATCCGGTCCACGACGCAGGCGCGGCGGCCCACCCGGGCCGTGGAGTCCCTGTGATGGTCACCGGTGCGAGGAATCGAGCAACCATGTCCACCTTGTTGAAGAAGACGATGGGGGCCGGGCGTTCGGGTCTGGCCCTGCTGTGCGCGATGAGCCTGTGGGGGTGTGGCTCGGCGAGACACTCCCATGCGGTGGACGCCCGCTCCGAGCTGCCCCCGCTGGTGGAGGAGCCGCCCCCGCCCAGGGCCTCGTCCACCCCCGAGCCCTCGCGGCCGGACGAGAAGGCCTTTGGCGCGCGCTACGCGACGCCGGCGCAGTGCGAGGCGGCCGCGCGGGGACTGCTGGCCACGTCCCGGGATCAGGGATGGGCGGCGCTGAAGTCCTGCGTGGATCGCACCCACTTCACGCAGCTCAACGCCCTGCTCTCGGACGCCTGGGCCGAGGAGCTGCGGGTGCGTCCGGACGCCGCGCAGGTCATCGCCCACGTGGTGGCCTTGCGCGGGGGCAGTGTGCCGGGGGAGCTCGCGCTCCTGCACGCGCGCCGGGTGCCCATCTTCGGCCTGGCGGACGCCATCGCCCAGCCGGACATCTACAAGGGCCGCTACCTGCTCCTGCGCGCCCAGGTGGCCGATGTGCGCAGCGACGAGGACCGTCCCACGGTGTGGCTCGTCGAGCAGTCGATGGGCTCGGTGGCGCGCGATCAGCCCGCTGGGTACACGACGCGCCGGGACTCGGTGTCCGTGCGCTCCGGGGCCCTGGGCGGGGAAGTGGGTTCGTTCGGACTGTCCAACGTGGGGGGGCAGATGACCACCCGCGACAGCGAGTCCCACTCCGTCACCCTGCCGCGCTACGACAACATCTCCGACGAGACGGGTCTCGAGGCCCTGGGCCGTCTGCCGGGGGTGGATCCCTTCTTCGCGCCTGGAAAGGACTTCGTCGTGCTCGCGCGCTTCGATGGACTGCGCACCACGTCCGGCGGCGACGAGGAGGACGAGGACGCGCCCCGGCTGCCGGTGCTCTCCATCGTGAGCTACTTCCCGCCCCATCCGCTCGTCGTCTACTGACGGGCGCGCCACCAGGGCCTGTCGGCCGTCCAACGCGCGGCCGCTGATCGCGTTCACGGCGAGACGCCCCCCCGCACCCGGGTCGCGCCGCGAGGCCGTGTCTGTGGTGCAATCCCTCCCAGGTTCACGCGGGGGGGACCGACATGCCGGTGCGTTTCGCTTCTCGGTTGATGCTCGTGCTCGCCCTGGTGGGGGTAGTGCCCGTGCTGCTGCTCGGCGGGCTGTCCTTCCACTCCCACCGCGTGGCCCTGCTGCGGCTCGTGGGGGAATTGCAGACCCAGGCCGCCACGGACTTCGCGCGGGCCTGCCGCCAGCTCGTCCTCTCCGGCGTGGATCACCTGCGCCTGGCGGCCAACTCCCTTCCCCTCGAGCAACTGGGCGCCGAGGAAGCCTCCCAGGTGCTGGGCATTCCCCTGCGTCAGCTCGGGGCCCTCAATCTGCTCGTGCTGGTGGACGGGGACGGCCGCGCGCTCGCACCGGCCGTCTACCTGTCTCCGGAAGACGGCGGCCGGCAGCCTGTCTCCGAGGCGTCCCTGGCCCTCTTCTCGCGCCACGCTCCCGTCCATGCCGCCCTGGCCACCGGCGCCGCCATCGGCCCGCCGTATCAGCCGCCGGGCACCTCGGGAGGCCGCGTGGCGCTCGCGGTGCGCGCGGGCGAGGGGAGCTCGCGTCTGCTCCTGGCGGAACTCTCCCTCGCCGAGCTGTCGGGGCTCGTGGAGGAACTGGCCCACGACGCGGGGCGCGCCTTCCTCGTGGATGCCCAGGGCATGCCCGTGACGGGCGCCTCCGGGCCGGAAGGCTTGAGCGAGGCGGAGCGGGCCCTGGTGGCCGAGGGCCTGTCCCGGGGCGCTCCGGTGGTGCGCACCGTGCTCGGCGCGGATGGGTCCGAATACCTCGCCGCCTTCGCTCCCGTCGCGGACCTGGGCTGGGGCGTGGTGGTGGGCCGGGAGGCGGGCATGGCCCTGGCGCCCGCCGAGCGCGTCCGGCATTCGACCCTGCTCGGGGCCCTGGTGGCGCTGGGGGCCACCGCGCTGCTTGGCCTCGTGCTGGCCCGGGGCGTGAGCCAGCCCGTCGCCCGGCTGTCCGAGGGCGTGGCCGCGCTCGCCGCGGGGCACGAGGGGCCGCGCCTCCCCGAGGAGGGCCGTGACGAGCTGGCGCGGCTCGCCCGCTCCTTCAACCACATGGCCCTGGAGTTGCGGCGGCGCGAGGCCGAGCTGCGGCGCTGGAGCGAGGAGCTGCGCCAGCGCGTGGACGAGCGCACCCGGCAGCTGCGCGAGGCGCAGGATCAGATCGCCCGTACCCGGCGGCTGACGGCGCTCGGCTCGTTCAGCGCGGGGCTCGCCCATGAATTGAACAACCCGCTCACGGGCATCCTCGGCCTGCTGTCGCTCGCGTGCGAGGAGGTGCCGAGCTCCTCGCCCCTGCGCGAGAACCTGGACATGGTGCTCGATCAGGCGCGGCGCATGGCGCGCATCATCCGGCAGTTGCGGGAGATGACGGAGCAGGAGCGCGCGGGGTCGGGCCTGCCCCTGGATCCCGCGCGGCCCGTGCGCGCGGCGCTCGAGGAGGTGCGGGACGAATTGGTGTCCCGGGGCGTCACGCTGTCCTGCGCGCTGAGCGAGCCGGTGCCCCTCGTGCTGGGCCATGCGGAGCAGTTGCAGAGCGTGGTGACGAACCTGCTGCGCAACGCGCTCACCGCCATGCCCCTGGGCGGCACGCTCTGGGTGGGGCTCGGGACGGTGGATGGCGACGCGGTGTACCTGTCGGTGAAGGACACCGGCAAGGGCATCCCCGCGTCGATGCGCGAGCGCATCTTCGATCCCTTCTTCACCACCAAGGACGAACCCGGCCGGGTGGGGCTGGGGCTGTCGGTGGCGCACGGAATCGTCGAGGCACACCACGGCCGCATCCGGGTGGAGAGCACCGAGGGGCTGGGCACCACCATCACCGTCATCTTTCCCGCGGCGGGTGCCGGGGCCCACCTGATGTGAGCCCCGGAGGGGCGGACGGAGGAGGCCGGGCATGAGTCCGAGGACGGATCCCCTGGGTCAGGCGATGGCGCTCGGACTGGGCGGGGCGCTGCTATTGGCCGCGACCGGCACGTGGTTGCTGTTGCGGCACGAGGCCGCCCCCCTCGTCCAGGCCGAGCCTCCTCGGGTGCCGCCCGTGGCCGAGGAGGCTCCGCGCGCCCGGGTGCGCGAGGTGGTGGGCGTGGTGCAACGGGGCCATGGTGAGCTGTGGGTGACGCTGGGGGCGGGCGAAGTGCTCGAGCCGGAGGACTCCGTGCGCACGGGCCCTGGCGCTCGGGTGGACCTCTGGGTGGGAGACGAGACGTCGCGGCTGTCCCTTCCCGAGCGCTCCGAGGTGCGGATGGAGGAGGCGACGCGCGCTGTCCATACCATCCGGCTGGAGCGCGGCCGCATCGACGTGGACTACCGCGAGCAGCGGGCACGTGTGCTGCGCGTGCACGCCCAGGGCGGCGTGGTGGCCGAGACGCGCGCCGCGCGCTTCACCCTGTTGCGCCGGGGGGCCATGGTGGCGGTGGTGACCCGGGGCGGCGCGGTGGACCTGTCGGCGGAGGGGGCCACCATCCAGATTGGCGCGGGGCAACAGGGGCTCGTCTTCGAGGGAGCCAGGCCGCTCGGTCCGGAGCCCATTCCCCTGGAGGTCCTGCTGCGCGTGGCGGCGAACGCGCCCGCGGGGGGCCAGGCCCTGTGTCTGTCGCTCCTGGGCGAGGTGCGCGCGGGCACCGAGGTGTGGGTGGAGGGCGTGCCCACGGAGGTGTCCCGCGAGGGGGCCTTCCGCGCGGATGTGCCGCGCGCCCGGGGCCGCGTCCAAGCATGGGTGGTGGCGAGGGAGCCGGGCGGCGCGACCCGGGAGCTGTCCATGCCCTGTCGCTCCGGGGCTCGGGCGGGCGCGGGTCGGGTCGATTCGGTGAAGTTCCGCTGGAACGAGGAGCCCTGACGACATGTGCGCGCGTCCGGTGCCAGGCGTGCTGCTGCTCGTGGGGCTGTGGGCCTTCGGGGCTTGCGTGCCCGAGGTTCGTGCGGAGGCCGCTTCCGCGCCTCCCCGGGGGGGCATTCGCGTCGTGTTCGTTCCGGAACATGGGGTGCTCGGCGACGAGCGCGAGTTGGAGGTGCGCGTCGAGCTGGCCCCCGAGGCCACGGACCTGGAGTTGTTCGTGAGCGAGGGCGAGGTGGGTCCGCCCACGCCCGTGGCGCCGGGCGTCTTCCGCGCGCCCTACGTGCCGCCCCGGCAGCGGTTGCCCCGGGAAGTCATCCTCACCGCGCGGGCGCGGGGGACTCGGGGGCCGCTGGAGGGATGGTCGCTCCTCCCTCTCTGGGGCCGGGGCCAGGCGGAGGTGCGCACCCGGGCGGGTGCCCCCGTCACGCTCCAGGTGGGCGAGCGGACCTTCGGGCCGGTCCAGGCGGACGAGAAGGGCCTCGCGCGGGTTCCCCTCACCGTTCCTCCCGGACACCGGGAGGCCTTCTTCGGCGCCCGGAGCATCGACCTGGGCGTGCCCCCATGGCCCTGTGTCCATGCCGTCGCCGGGCGCCGCCAGGTGACGGCCGAGCGCTCGGAGACGGTGGATGTCTGGCTCTTCCTCTCTCAATTGAAGGGCACTCCCGCGCCTCCCGGGCCCTTCACCTTCACCGTGTCGCGCGGCGGCGTGAGTCCACCCCTCGAGCTGGAGCCCGGCGTGTTGCTCGTGCGGTGGACGGTGCCTCCGGGTCCCTCGGGCGAGGTGTCACTCCAGGGGGGCGTGGGCCAGGACCCGCGCTGGTCGTTCGAGCTCCAGGTGGAGGCGGTGTCCGACCCGGCCCGGCGCTTCGAGTTGAAGGTGGACCGGGAGGAGTTCGTGGCCTCCGAGGCGGCCCGGGTCGGCGTGGAGGTCTCCGCCTGGGACGCGGCGGGCAATCCCGCGCGCGCGCCCCCGCGCCGCTCCGTGGTGTCGCTGGCTCCGCGCCTGGGTGGTGTGACGAACTTCGCGGACGTGCGGGCGCCGTCGGCGGGCGTGCGGTTGGAGGTGTGGCCGGTGCGTGCGTGGCCGGCCCTGGGGTTGATGCTCGACATGGGCGTGCTGGGTTTCTCGCGCGGGGGAGGGACAGCGGTGCCCGGCTTCTCGGGGCGCATGCTCCTGCTCGACACCACCGTGGCGGTGGGCCTGCGCACGCCCCGGGAGTACGGGCTCCAGGGGTGGACCGCCCTGGGGCTCTCCCTGGCCCGTGTCCATGGCCGCTCGGAGTGGGCCGAGGGCCTGTCCCTGGCGGAGGGAACGTGGGTGCCCGGGGCCCAGGCCCTGGTGGGCGTGGGCGTGGCGCTGGGGCCCGGCCAGCCCTTCCTCGAGGCCCGTGTCTGTTGGTTCGACGATCCAGCCCTGCACGTGCTGCGGGGCGCGCTCGGTGGGGCGGCACTCCACCTGGGGTATCGCCTTGAGCTCTTCTGATCTCCGCCGGGCCGCGTTCTCCCTGTTCTGCCTGCTCGGGGCTTCGTGCTCGATGGGGCCCGGTGCCGGGTACGAACCCCGGCTCCATCGCCTGGTGCCTGCCTGGGGCGTGAATACCCAACCGGTGTCCGCGGTGCTCGAGGGAGAGAACTTCCTGCCGATCGCCACCCAGCACCTGGGCGGGCCGGAGCCGGTGACGATGGAGTCGCGCTTCGATGTCTACCTCGGCGAGCGGCGGCTCTCGGACGTGACCTGGGAAGACGCACGCACGTTGCGGCTCCAGATTCCCGAGGGGCTTTCCCCGGGATGGTATTCCCTGGAGGTGGAAACGCCCTGGGGCGAGCGCGTGGAACTTCCCCGTGCGTACTACGCCTCGGAGCGGCCACTCGCCTCGCTCCGGGCCAGCGCCACCTGGACGCGCGAGCGGTTGTGGGTGGGCGAGGAGACGCGGCTGTTGCTGACGGTGGAGAACACGGGAGGCTCCCGCGCGCGCGCGGTCCACCCGGAGCTCCGCGTCGAGGGGCCCGGACGAGAGGTGGAGCTTCGCCCAGAAGCCTCGCCCTCGGACGTGGAGCCGGGCGAGCGCGTGTCCTTCGCCTGGAAGGTGGGGGCGCGCACGCCGGGCGCCTCCCGCTGGCGGTTGGACATCCAGGGGCAGGACGAGGCGAGTGGAAACACGCTCACGGTGCCCTCATTGGAGACGGAACTCCAGGTGCGCGAGCGCCCGGAGTTGACCGCCTCGCTCCAGGTGTCTCCGTCGGTGGCGAACGTGGGCCAGAACGTCCGGGTCACGTTGCACGTGGACAACGCGGGTGCGAGCCGGGTGAGGGACGTGCGGCCCACGGCGCCCGTCATCGATGGACCAGGAAGCGTCGCGGGGAGCTTGTCGAAGCCCAATCCGGAGCGAGCGGACGTGCCGCCAGGGGAGGGGCGCGACTTCTCGTGGACCTATGTCGCCTCCCGGCCGGGCGCGGTGAACTTCCGGGTGGGGGTGGGAGGCTTCGATGAGTTCTCGGGAAGCGGAGTGGCCACGGAGGAACTGCGAGCGCCGCCCATCACCGTGCAGACGCCGGTCCGTCTGGTGGCGGCCTTCACCCATGTGCCCGTGAATGTGAAAGCGGGAGAGTTCTTCCTCGTGGACCTGGAAGTGCTCAATCCCGGCGACTCGCCGGTGCTCGGCGTGACGCTGGACAGGGCGAGCGCTTCTGGCTCGGGACAGGTGACGCTCGTGTCGGGGCCCGAGCCCACGCGCGTGGACATTCCAGGCAAGGGGAGGGTGGTGTTCCGCGCGCAACTGGTGGCCCGGCAGCGCGGCACGTGTGTCTTTCGCGCGGGTGCGCGAGGCGTGGACCAGACGGATGGCACGACCGTGTCGTCCCCCTCTATCGACTCCCTACTTGTGAACATCACCTGGTGAAAGTACAGTCGAGGTTGTCGGCTTGAAGAGCTTGAGGACCGCTCCAAGCCCGAGGACATGATGAAGCTATACGTACTCGCGGGACTCGCGGCGGTGACCTCTGGTTGTGCGCTGACCGCTTCATCCTGGAAGGGTGCGGTCGAGTGGCCGGATGAATACTCCGCCAAGCTGGTCGCGTCCCCGATGGAGGCGGGAGCGGTGATTGCCGCCGCGAGCGCCGTCCGTGAGATGATAAGAATCAATCCTCACCCTCGGTTGTTCAGCGGGTGTTCAAGTCCCGAGCAGGGGTTGGATGTCTCTGTCTTCACGGGCCCGACGGCTGGTTTGTATTATGTCGTGATGCATTCCCGCTTTGATCGGTGTGGCGGTCCCGTCGAGCGTGTACTGGACGGGTGGGATGCATTCGCCGTCACACCTCAAGGCGAGGTGGTGGCCAAGGCTCCGCCTCCAGAAGCCGATGTGCTTGGGTTCGAACCTCCCCGAGATCTTAGATATTATTGAAGCAGGCAATAACGCGGAACTCGAGCGCAAGGTGGCGGAGGACCAGGAGCGTCAGCGTGCCATCTCCCAAGCCCAGCTCACGCGCACCGGTCACGTCTATGTCATCTCCAACATCGGCTCCTTCGGAGAGGACGTCTTCAAATTGGGCATGACGCGGCGCCTCGTCCCGCAGGATCGCATCGACGAGCTGGGAGATGCCTCCGTGCCTTTCGAGTTCGACGTCCACGCCATCATCCGGACCCAGGATGCTCCCGCGCTGGAGACCGCCCTGCATCGCACCTTCGCCCAGAAGCGCGTCAACCGCATCAACGAGCGCAAGGAGTTCTTCCGGGTGACGTTGGACGAGATCGCCGAGGCCGTGCGCGAGCACCATGGCGAGTTCGAGCTGACGCGGATGGCCGAGGCGGCCGAGTATCGCAAGTCACTCGCCCTCATCGAGGAAGCGCGACAGAAGGAGCCATCCGCCACGCCTCCGCAGGTGCGTGCCGTCGCTTGATGAGGAGCCCCCATCCACGGAATCCTGGGGGTGGGTTATGTTGGGGGTTACTGCCCCATGAGCCGTCGTCCGCGAAGTGCTGGAAAGAGTTCCGACACCTTCATTCCCCCGAGGGCGGGGGATGAGTCCGTCGCGCGGAGGCTCGCCGAGGGGGAATTGATCGCGGGCCGCTACCGCGTCCTGTCGTTCGTGGCCGAGGGGGCCATGGGTTCGGTCTACGCGGTGGAGGATCAATCGCTGCGCGAGCGGGTCGCTCTCAAGACGATCCGCGTCCAGGGTGTCTCCGCGCCGCGAATGGTCAAGCGCTTCAAACGCGAGCTGCGTCTGGCCCGCCGGGTGACGCACCCCAACGTGTGCCGGGTGTTCGACCTGGGCGAGCACACCCCGGCGGCGACGGAGGCGGGCGAGGCGTCCTCGTTCGCGTTCCTCACCATGGAGTTCCTGGAGGGGGAAACCCTCGAGGCGTACCTGCGGCGCCAGGGGCGGATGGCTCCGGAGCACATCCTTCCCCTGGCCGAGCAGATGGCGGCCGCGCTCGATGCGGCGCATGCCGCGCGGGTCATCCACCGGGACTTCAAGAGCGGCAACGTGATGTTGGTGCCCACCCGCTCCGGGGCCTTGCGCGCGGTGGTGACCGACTTCGGGTTGGCGCGGGGCGAGGGGGGCGAGGACGACGTGAGTACGCAGGAGGGCATCCTGCTGGGATCCCTCGGCTACATGGCGCCCGAGCAGGTGGAATGCCGGACGCTGTCACCCGCCTCGGACCTGTATTCCTTCGGCGTGGTGCTCTTCGAGATGGTGACGGGCCAGCTTCCCTTCGTCGGGGACACGCCCATGGTCATGGCCATCAAGCGCCTCTTCGAGCCGCCGCCCTCGCCCGGGAGCCAGGTCTCCGGACTCGCGGCGTCCTGGGACGCGGCCCTGCGCCGATGCCTGGCGCGCCAGCCCGAGGATCGCTTCCCCACGGCGTCGCGAGTCGTCGAGGCCCTGCGCGGTGCCAGTCCCTCCCCCGGGGCGTCTCCGCCCGAACTCCCCTCCTCCACGCCCTTCGTGGACATGATGTCTCCGCTTCCCCCCGGGGCCTCGAAGAAGCCCTCGAAGGGGACGGCACGGCGCGAGGTGCGTGGGGTCCTGCCCACCCATCCCGAGGCGGAGCGCCTCTACGCGGAAGGGTTGCTCGCGCTGCGCGGCCATGAGTCGCCGCTCGCCATCGAACGGCTCGAGCGGGTGGTGGAGCTGGAGCCCGGATTCGCGCCGGGCCACTCGGCGCTCGCCGCCGCGTGCAAACACTCCTTCTTCGAGCCGCGCGCCCGGGCCGCCGCGCGGCGTGCTTTCGAGTTGTGCGAGGGCCTGCCTCGCGAGGAACGGTTGTTGGTGGTGGCGCGCTACCACGACGCGCATGCCGAGTGGGCACAGGCCATCGAGGCCTACCGGACGCTTTTCGAGTTCTTCCCCGACAACGTGGAGTACGGCACGGCGCTGGTGTCCGCGCAGCTGTCCGCGGGCCTGGTGCGCGAGGCATTGGTATCGCTCGAGGCGTTGCGGCGGCTTCCAGAGCCGGAGAGCGAGGATGCGCGCATCGATCTGACGGCGGCCATGGCCACGATGATGGCGGGTGATTTTCCGGCCTCGCGGCGGCATGCCGAATGGGCGGTGGCGCGGGCCCAGCGTGTGGGGCAGGCGCTCATCGTCGCCTCGGCGCTCGTCGCGTGGGCCTTCTCGATGCGCAACCTCGGCGAGTCCGCGCGGGCCCTCCCGTCCCTGGAGGAAGCGGTGCGGCTGTTCCTCTCCCGAGGGGAGCGGGGAGGGGCGGCACGGGCCATCACCGCGCGCTCCATCGTGCTCATCGATCTGGGCCGGATGCGGGACGCCGAGGGCTCCTTGGTGACGGTGGTGCGCGTGGCGCGGGAGCTCCAGAACCAGGCGCTGGAGGCGGAGGCGCAGGGCAACGCGGGTTGGTTGAGCTGCCAACTGGGAGACATGGAGCTGGCCCTCAAGCGCTCGCGCCGGACGACGGCGCTCTACCGCCAACTGGAGATGCGCGCCGAGGAAGCGGCCTTCAACGTGCAGACGGGGATGGTGCTGCGGCGTCGGGGGGACCTGGACGAGGCCCAGCGCCTGCTGGAGCAGTCGAGACAGGCGCTCAACATCGTTTTCGGAGACGAGTACTCGGAGGGGTGGGCGAGCTACGAGCTGGGTCTGCTCTTCCTGGACCGGGGTGAACTGGCGACGGCGCGGGCGTGGTTGGAGCGCACCCTGGAGTTGCGCCGGGCGCGGGATCTCAAGCCCTTCATCGCCGAGACGGAGCTGGCCCTGGCGCGGGTGGCGTTGGAGGCGGGGCGTGCCGAGGAGGCCTTGTCCCTGGTGGAGCGGGTCTGCGCGGCGTACGCGGAGCAGCGGCAGCAGACCATGGAGGGGCTGGCCCAGGCGGTGCGCGCCCAGGTGTTGCTGGCCGGTGCGGCGCCGGCGCGGGCCCGCGAGGCGCTCGTCCGGGCCCAGGCGCTGACGCGGCATGGCGAGCACGTGCTCGTCACCTCGGAGGTGTTCTTGACCGAGGCCCGGGTGGCGTTGCGTCTGGGAACGCCCGCGGAGCGGCAGGCGGCGGCCGACACGGTCCAGGCGCTGAGCGAACAGGCGGCGCGGGGACACCTGCTGGGTCTGCAATTGGAGGCGCGGATCGTCCGGGCAGCGCTGGCGCGGGCGGGGGGCGAGGCCGAGGCCACCGCCGAGTTGACGAAGATCGAAGCGGAGGCGGGCCGGCTCGGCTACCGCGCTCTCGCGGGCAAGGCCAGTGCGGCGATGAAGGGACGTCTCCCTTAGCGGGACACCGTCTCACGACATCGCGAGGGCCACCGCTTCCAGTGGGGTGGGCGCCGGGGCGGTGGAGTCGCGCACGTGCGGCGGCAGGGTCAACCGGAAGGACGTGCCGCTGCCTGGCCGGCTCGACACGGTGATGGTGCCGTCGAACGCCTCGATGATGGACTTGCAGATGAAGAGGCCCAGGCCCGTGCCCTCGCCCTGGGGCTTGGTGGTGAAGAAGGGCTCGAAGAGGTGCGCCATGTGCTCGGGGGTAATCCCCATGCCCGTGTCCGACACCTCGGCGCAGGCTTCTCCCTGGGGGCCCGTCCACAGGCGCACGCGGATTTCGTGCTCGCCCCCGTCCTCGGGAATGGCCTGGGCGGCGTTGACCACCAGGTTGAGGAACACCTGCGCGAGCCGGGGCTCGTTGGCGAGCACCAGGGGCACCTCCTGGTAGTCGCGCACCACGCGGGCCCGGTAGCGGATGTGCACGAGCGCCATCTTCAACGCGGCGTCGAGCACTTCCCTCAGGTCCACCAGCATGCTCCCGTCGTCCGAGCCCCGTGCGAAGGCCTTCACGTCCCGGGCGATGTCGCGTACCCGCTCGGCGCCCTCGCGGATGTCGCGCAGCGTCGTCTCCACCGCCTCCAGGCGCTTGCCGAGCGTCTGGGACTCCTGGGGCGCCACGCTCCGGCGCAGCGACGGCAGCTCCTCGTCGAGCCAGTCCAGGTTGGACAGGATGTAGGCCAGGGGCGTGTTCACCTCGTGCACCACGCCGGCGGCGAGCAGCCCCAGTGACGCCAGACGGTCGGACTGCACCAGCATGGCCTGCATGTGCGCGCGCTCCTGGCGCATCCGGTGGTGCTCCAGGGCCAGCTTGAGGCGGTGTTCGAGCGCGTCCACCTCGAAGGGCTTGAGCAGGTAGTCGAAGGCTCCCAGGCGCAAGGCCTCCACGGCGCTGTCCACGTTGCCGTAGGCCGTGACGATGACGGCGTTGCACCCGGGCTGCTCCGTGCGCAGCCACTTGAGGAATTCCAGGCCGCTCTCGCCCGGCATGTTCTTGTCGATGAGCGCGCAGGCGAAGACGTGCCGGGCGGCGAGTTGCCGGGCGCTCGCGGCGTCCGCGGCCACCACGGGCACTGCGCCGGCGCGCTGCACCACGAAGGCGAGCAGGGCGCGCAGGGCGGGTTCGTCGTCGACCACCAACACGGACTCAGGAGCAGGACTGGCAGCCGTTCTCATCCGCGCGACCTCCGGTGCAGGGTCTCCGGAGGCGCCGATTCTCAGCCGGCGAGAGGAAGTCCAACCCCGAGCCCAGCGACGCATCCAGAAGGTAGGGGAAGTTGCGGATGTCGCGGATGGGCGGCAAGGGATCGGGCCTGATCGGGCCTTCAAGGCAATCCAGTCCTTGTCCGAAGCGTTGGCTGCCCGAAGGAGCTTCGCCCTTCGGAACAGGCCTAGAGCGCGATACCGACCAGGTGCAGATGGCCGAGCCCGTCATCGAAACGCCGGGCGTATTGATAGAAGAGGGACATGGGGAGGGCCTGTCCGAAGTTCGTGCGCAGGTAGAGCGCGCCGCCCGCGGCCCGGTGGTCGTCGCGCAGATCCGTCCGGGCCCACGCCCCGAAGGCCTCCAGCTCCAACTGGCTGATGAAGAAGGACGGCCCGAGCCAGAAGAAGGTGGTCCAGCCGTAATCGAAAATGACGCGGTAGCGGTAGCGCGCGGAGGCGATGAGGACGTTGCGCGCATCGAGGGCGAAGTCCTCGTAGCCGCGCAGGGGCTCCACGAAGCTGACCCCGGGCTGCAGGCCCAGGGGGATGGAGCGGGAGTCCTCGGGGCCCTGGCGCCGTTGGTAGGTGAAGGCGCCGAGCGGTACGCCCCCCACCTGGAACAGCCCATCGGGCGCGTTGGGCAGGGCGTGGCCGACGAGGGACAGGAACAGGTTGTCGCGCTTCACGCCGGGCAGGCCGGGCACCACGGCCGACAGCTCGCCACGCACCTCCGCGAAGGGACGGGCGTCGTCGAAGGCCAGGGGGTAGACGCCCGCGCTCAGTGTCAGGCCGAGCCCCCGCTGCGTGCCGCCATAGGAGGTGCTCTCCCCGGAGGTGAAGGACACGCTGGCCTCGGGGCCGAGCAGGGAGGCGCGCACGCCGGGGCGCGAGGACGTGGTGAACCAGTCGCGGCGCAGGGCCAGCAGCCGCGCGCTCACGGGCGTGGTCCAGAAGGAGCGGGACACGGACAGACTCGCCTGGAGATCCCTCCGGCCCGCCTCGCGGAGGCGCGCGCCGGACACCTGTACCGTCCAGGGCGCGGCCAGGGCGGTGCCATAGGTGAAGGAGAGGCTGGGGTCGCGCAGCGCCGTGTCGGCCTGCACGAGGAGCGAGTACTGGTGCATGCCCAGCCGATCCTGCCCCGCGAGCGCCAGGCCGCCGTAGATGACGCTGCGCTCGGGATCCGCCACGTCGGGCAGCGAGTAGATGTAGGGCGCGCGCAGTTCCGGCAGGAAGAAGCGCTCCAGCGTCGAGTAGGGCTCGTCGGAGAGGATGTCCAGGGCATGGCCCAGGTAGGGCGCGGACGAGGGGGGCGCCTCCACGGGGGCGGTGCTGGGGGGACGGGGCACGACGGGCGCGGTGTCGAGCGAGAAGTCGAAGCCCTCGCGGTTGAGGAAGACCACCTCGGAGTCTCCTCGCGGCGCCACGTCCATGACGAGGTGTGGCGCGTCGGTGATGCACGCGGGCTCTCCCCCCGCCACCAGGTCGAGCACGTGCGCCTGCCACCGGCCCTCGTGCTCGCGCACGAAGACGAGCCGCCCCTCGTCCAGCCAGCGCGGGGCGTAGTTGAAGCGCCCGTCCTCGGTGAGCGCGCGCACGGTGCCATCCGTCTCGCGCAGCGCGAGGTTCCATCCCCGCTCCGTCATCCGGGAGAAGACGATGCGCCCGTCGGCCGCCACCGCCGGGGGCCCGAGCGAGACCTGCCCCTCGAAGCGCGTGAGCGGCGTGCGCTCGCCCGTGAGGAGATCCAACCGGACCAGGTTGGCGGTGTCCTCGCTGACGTGAACGAAGACATACGCGCGGCCATCCGGCGAGACGCCGCCGCCCATGCCCTGGATGCCGTCCCACGTCTTCACCACCTCGCCGGTGCGCGCGTCCACCCGCCACACGCGCGACAGGTAGCCGCCCAGCGCATCGACGTCCGCGGCCACGAGGTACAGGAACTGGCCATCCCCCGTGAAGGACAGGCCGCTCATGTTGATGGGGTGGGTGGAGAGCCACCGTCGTCCGGGGAGGAACTGGGTGAGCGAGCGGCTGAACCGCGATGAGCCATCGCGCTCGCGCACGGTGAGGTGGGGCACCTCGTCGCGGCCCACGTCCACGGTGGCGGTGGCGCCGTCGGCGGGGGAGGCGGCGAGCCGGGCGAAGTAGCCCACCTGGGCGGCGAGGACTCGCTGGGTGGCGGGCCGCGCGCGGGCTTGAAGCGTCCGGGTGAGCTCCGCGCTGAACTCATCGAAGAGCGTGCCGATGGTGCGGTTGTACACGGCGCGAAAGCGCAGCGTCACGCCCACGGGCGGCAGGAGCGAATCCCCCTGGTCGCCCACCAGTTGCCACAGCTTGTCCTCGCCATACTTCTGGGCGAGCCACGCCACGAAGTGACTGCCGGTGAGGTAGTTGCCCCCGAAGGGATCCATGCGCCGGTGGCCGGGGTTCAGGTAGCCGGGGTGGAAGTCGCCGCCGAGCCGCTGGGAAGCCGCCTCGAAGAAGCCCCGCCACACGGGGCTGTGCGGCCGGCCCTGCTCCTTGCCCAGCCGGCCCTCGTAGAAGGTGGCCAGTCCCTCGAGGAACCAGGACTCCGTGAGGGAGTTGGACTGGAACAGGCCCCCCGTGAAGGTATTGAGCACGCCCCACGGGCCGTCCGTCTGCTGCAATTGCACGTAGTGCACGGCCTCGTGACAGCCCACCGCGCCCAGCTCCGCCGGGCCGAAACCCAACAGGTTGAACAGCTCCAGGGACATGTGTGACGGCAACACCATCTGCTGGGGGAGACTGGAGTAGTCGGGCACCACGTACGCGTTGTTGAAGTCCTCGCCGGTCAGGTAGACGAGCACCCGCTCGCGCCCCTTGGGATTCCGGGGGAGCAGGCGCAGCCGCTCGACGCAGTCCTCCACCCGGGCCGCGATGCGCAGGGCGCTCGGCCGCAGGCGGGCCGGGTAGTACAGCTCCATCGTGCGCGTGGACAACTTGCGCATGTCCTCCCGAGCGAACTCCGCCTGGACGTTCTGCTCGAAACGGGGTGTGACGAAAGCACACCCCGAGAGGGACAGCAGGAGCAGCAGGAAGGAGAGGAGGCGGCGCGGCATGAACACCCATCCTAGGAGCGGGTGAGTATTCATGGCGATGAACTTGGTTTTCGCGATAAGGGGGGCGTTCGTTTCGTTACGCTCGAGTCCTTCATCAGTAGAGGAACCCTCAATGGCTCATCCCGCCCCTCCGCATGTCCAACAAGCCCAGGCCCAGGTCACGGCCGCCTTCCAGCAGCTTGGGGGCACGCCGGTGGATCTCCTCAAGTCCCCGTGGTCGGAGGTGGAAGCCGCCGTCCCGGGTCTGCTGGGTGGCACCTTCCAGCCGAACAACCAGAACCACCAGATGTTCGCCCTGGGCCTGGCGGGCGCGCTCGCCGAGCGGCTGGCGGAAGACCATGGCGCCTTCTGGTTCCTCAACCGCGAGTCTCCCGAGGGGGCCTCGCTGGGCTTCCCCGACGCGCTCATCGTGCTGTCGCCGTTCGGCGAGGTGATGAACTCGATGGTGAGCGGCAAGCTGTCGCGCCTGGATGAGGTGAGCAACAACATCCGCGGCATGTTGGGCAAGGCTCGCTTCGGTGCCCAGGGCGGCGGCCAGAAGCTGAGCGCCGCGGACTACCAGCGGCTGATCGATCCGGGCTTCATGCAGTTCCTGGTGATGGACACGGCCAAGACGAACAAGGCCTTCGATTCGACGCCCGAGGCGCTGTCGCGGGAGATCCGTGACGCGCTGGGCCGTGCGCAGATGCCCAAGGAAGTGCGCGCGCAGTTCGAGGGGCAGGTGCTCTCGGCGCTGCAGCAGATGGAGCCGAGCAAGAAGCTGGTGGACCAGGTGGAAGTGGCGCCGCGCATCGTGGAGCTGATGGCGCACCTGTTCGGCACGCAGGCGAGCACGGGCGCGGCGCAGAACGAGTTCTGGGGCCACCTGATCCTCCCCATGCTCTTCATCGGCGCGCCGACGAGCTTCCCGCCGGTGGACGACGAGGAGATCCAGGCCTTCACCCAGGGCGTGGCGCCGATGGAGCTGTTCGTGGACGTGGTGCCGCACTCGGTGCAGGCGCCGGAAGAGGGGCTCTTGGGCGCGTTCGATCGCACCGAGGTGAGCCCGCTCAACGCGAGCTTCGAGCGGGCGCGGGCGCCCCTGCACCTGCTCAAGCTGAACGTGGAGCGGCTCAAGCCGCTGCTCGAGAAGTTCGACGCGAACCAGATGGTGGACGCGGTGCGGCGCTTCACCAAGTACATGGAGGAGAAGTCGGGCAAGGGCGCGCCGCCCAACCCCCAGAACGAGGAGATGCTCAAGGCGGCCTCGGTGCTCCTCACGGACCTCAAGAAGCTGGTGCTCGAGGGCAAGGGCGAAGTCTGCCTGCGCCAGATGACGGAAGGCGACGCCATGTCCGAGCGGGACCTGGCCGCGGTGCGCAACGCCCTGCAGGGGCCGCGCATCATCCTGAGCTAGCGCGGAACCGACTCACGCGGTGCACGAAGGGGCCACACGGGCGGACCGTGGGCCCCTTCTGTGTTTCAAGTGGGGTGATTCAGGTTGGAGTGGGCACGCTCGTGCCAATCACCACCACACCCCGAAACGAGAGACGACACCCGGGTAAAGACATACCAGCTTGGGTGGGTATCCCGCTTTGGGAGAATGCTCACTCGTCTGAGAGGGATTGCTTCAGCGCGGCGCGGGTCTCGGGCGTGAGCCGATGCTGGACCAGCTCCAGTCCGCGCAGCGATAGCGGCCGGTAGACGGCGGCCACTTCCGGGGGCAAGGCCGTGAGGTGGGCCGCGACCACGCCCGCGTCTCCTCGCGCGATGGGGCCGGTGTACCCCGCGGCCAATCCTCGCGCCTCCACGCCTCGCAGCGCCGAGCGGGTCAGCGGTAGCAGCGCGGCGAGCGCGTCCTCCTCGGAGATGCCCGCCACCCGTAGCGCCTCCACGGCCGCGGAGAGAGCCGCGACCACGCCTCCGGCGCTCAGCACGGCTCCGGCATGGTAGGCGGCCCGGTGTTGCTCCTTCACCCGCAGCACGTGCAGCCCCACGTCCGCCGCCATCCGCTCCAGCACTTCGCGCAGCCATTTCGAGCGGGTGGTGACGGCCACCGAGTTGTCCGCCAGGGAGTCCCGCGCGTCCGACACCGCCACGAGCGGGTGGAAGGAACCCAGCACCCGCCCCTGGGGCGTGCCCAGGGCCTCCAGGGACAGCGCCCCCGCGCAATGCACCAGGGCCGCTCCGCGCGCCATCCGGGGCTTCATCTCCTCGGCGACCGGGGGCACGGCCTTGTCCGGCACGCACAGGAGACATACCCGCGCCTGGCCCACGTCCTTCTCCGTCGCGAGCTTGAGCCCCCACGCGCGGACCTGGCGCTGGCTTTCCTCGGAGCGCGCCAGCACCCGGACGGGCCAGCGCTTCGCGGCGAGCGCCAGGGCGAGCGCGCCACCCAACCGGCCCGCGCCCACCACCACCACCGACGGGCGACCGGGGCGCGCGGGGCTCATCGGTTCACCGCTCCTCGCGCTGGAACTGCAATTCCCCGTTCTGCACGCCCACGAGCACGCGATCGCCCGGCATGAACTCGCCCGCGAGAATCCGCTCGGCGAGGGGCGCCTCCACCAGTCGCTGCACCACCTGGCGCATGGGCCGAGCGCCCAGCTTCGGGTCGAACCCGCCCGACTTCATCAGCAACTCCACCACGTCCGCCCCGGCCACGTACTCGATGCTCTTCTCCGTGGCGAGCCGCTTGCGGCTCTCGTCCAGGAGCAGGGTGGCGATGCGCGCCACGTCCGTCTCGCTCAGGGGGCGGAAGGGCAGCCGCTCGTCGATGCGGTTCCACAACTCGGGCGGCATCGCCTGGCGCGCGGCGTTGCTCGCGGCGTCCATGTCGTTCGTCTGGGCGCCCTGGACCGCCGGAGTGCCGAAGCCGAGGCTCCGGCTCGTGCGGTGGAAGGCCTCCGCGCCCAGGTTCGTCGTCAGGACGATGACCGTGTTGGAGAAGTCGATGTGCCGGCCCTTGCCGTCCGTCAGCCGGCCCTCCTCCAGCACCTGGAGCAGGAGCATCTGCACCTCGCGGTGGGCCTTCTCGATCTCGTCCAGCACCACCACGCATGAGGGGCGGCGGCGCACGGGCTCGGTCAACTGGCCGCCATCGCCATAGCCCACGTACCCCGCGGGCGAGCCGATGAGCCGAGACACGCCGTGGCTCTCGGACATCTCGCTCATGTCCAGGCGCACGAGCAGATCCTTGCTGCCGAACAGCACCTCGGCGAGAGAGCGCGCCATCTCCGTCTTGCCCACGCCCGTGGGGCCCAGGAAGAGGAAGGAGCCCATGGGCCGGCGCGAGGCGAAGCCCGCGTAGTTGCGGCGGATGACGCGGGCGATGCGGGAGATGGCCTCCTCGTGGCCGATGACGCGCTCGCCCAGGTCCGCTTCCAGCCGGAGCAGCCGCGCCGAGTCCGTCATCAGCAGGCGCTCCTCGGGGATGCCGGCGATCTTCGCGACGATGCGCGCCACGTCCCCGGCCTCCACCAGCTCCTTGCCCTCGCGGCGGCAGCGTGAGCCCGCCAGGTCCACCACGGAGATGGCCTTGTCCGGCATGAAGCGGTCCGTCACGTAGCGCGACGCGAGCGACGCGGCGGCTTCCAGCGCATCGGGGGCGTAGCGCAGGCCGTGGTGATCCTCATACCGGCCGATGATGCCCTGGAGGATCTCCACCGTCTCGGGCACCGAGGGCTCGTGGACGACGACCGGCGTGAAGCGCCGCTCGAGCGCGGGATCCTGCGAGATGAACTTGCGGTACTCGTCGTGCGTGGTGGCGCCGATGCAGGGAAACTCCCCGCGCGCCATGGCCGTCTTCAGCTCGTTGGCGGCGTCCTGGGGGCCCTCGCCCGTGGAGCCCGCGCCCACCAGCGTGTGGATTTCATCGATGAAGACGACGACGCGGCCGTCCGCGCGCCGGACTTCGTCCTTGAGGGCGTTGAGCTTCTCGGAGAAGGCGCCGCGCAACTGCGTGCCCGCCACCAGCGTGGCCATGTCCAGCTCGATGAGGATCTTCTCGGCCAGGCCTCCGCGCAGCTCCATCAGCCGCTGCGCCACACCCTCCACCACGGCCGTCTTGCCCACGCCCGCCTCGCCCAGGAGGCAGGGGTTGTTGGTGCGCCGCTTGCCGAGGACGTCGATGACTTCCTCGATTTCCTTGGCGCGGCCCACCACGGGATCCAGCTTGCCCTCCTGGGCGAGCCGGCTCAGGTTGCGGCCGTGCGAGGTGAGCAGGGGGAAGCGCTTCTCGTCGAGCACCAGGGGAGCCGCCGTGCGGGGCGGTGCCGGACGTGACGGCGCGGCGACGGGCGGCGGGGTCTTCCGGGGCGGCGCCGGGGGAGGCACGGCCACGGCGGGAGCGGGAGCGGGAGCGGGAGCGGGCGTGGACGTGGGCGGAGCGGCCACGGGCGCGCTCGTCCCCTCCGCCGCGGGAACGGGCGGGGGCGTGCGCGTGGGCGCCGGGGGAAGGGGCGCGGGGGTGGCGGCGCGGACGTTCTCGTTCACCTCGTCGATGAGGTCGCGCGGGGAGAGCGCGGGCCGGGACGGGGCGCGGGGTGGGGGCGGAGCGCGCGAGGGGCTCGGCGCGAAGGCGGACACGGGCAGGGCCGAGGGCGGTGAGCCTGGCGGACGGCTCGCCCGGGGCATGACCAGGGGCTGCGGATTACGGCCGGGCTGCAGGCGCCGGGGCGTGTTGCCACTGAGGCAGTAGGAGAGGGCGATGTTCGCCAGGTCGATGAGGCGCAGCCCCGTCTGGGTGAGCATCTCCCGGGCGGCGCACGGCACGCGGGTGAGCGCCACGAGCAGATGCAGGCAGTCCGCCTCGCGCGAGCCCATGGTCTGGGCGCTCTCGCGTGCCCGCATGCACAGCATGCGCACCAGACCGTCCTGCTCGGTCACCTGGGCGGTCATCTGCTCGAGCAGGCTGTCCTCGTCGACGCCCTTCTCCTTGAGCAGCAGCTGGGCCCGGTTCTCCACGGTGAACAGGGCGAGGAGCACGTGAGCCGAGGTGAGTTTTTGTGCAACGCTCTGAGCGATGTCCGAGGCTTCGTGGAGTACCTGTGCGAGATCCGTGCTGTCGACCATTCGGTCTCCGGAAGGCGAGCAGGCGAGCACATACACCCTTCGGATCCGCGCGGCAAAATTTCCGCGACAGGTTGCTACACCTTGACTTCGCGGTAGGAGATGATTCGGGGGGAACATTCGCGCGGGTCCCTTGTTGACGGGGCCCGCTGTCCGCCCTGGTTGCAATGAAGGGCCTGTCCGGGCGTACATCCCCGTGCCGCCTCTGCTGGCCCACTTCTCATATGATCTCCTTCGTCCAACCTACCCGAGTGCTCCTCGACCCGATCGAGGCGACGCGCACCGCGGTCGAGGCCCGTCGTTGGCTCTGGCCCCTGCTGTTCCTCGTCGTCTGTGTGTCCGCGTCCGGAACGGCCTTTTCCCTCCGCTGGAACGCGGCTCCCGAGGTGGTGCGGCAGTTGCAATCCGCTGGAGGCCTGGAGCGGATGACCGAGAGCGAGCTCTCGGAGGAAATCCAGAACGCCTCGCGCAAGGCGCTGGTCGCGGGGATCGCCAAGGGCGTGTTGTTGATGCCGCTGATGACGCTGGCGTTGGCGGCGGCGCTGTGGCTGTGCGCGTGGCTGTTCGACCGCTCCACCTCGTTCGACCAACTCTGGTCGGCGGCGGTGCTGGCGATGCTGCCCATCGCGCTCTACCACCTCATCTTCACCCTCTGCGCGCTCGCGCAGCCCTCGCTGACCGCGGCCCGGGTGCAGGATCTGGTGCCCTCGAGCCTGGCGGCGCTGCAGGGGCTGTCGCCCAAGTTGGAGCGGGCGTTCCGGGCGGTGGACTTCTTCAACCTCTGGAGCGTGGGGTTGCTCGGCCTGGGGTTCTCCGCGGCCACGGGGATGAGCCGGGGCCGGGCGGTGCTGTTGTTCGTGGCGCTCTACCTCGCCTTCGCCGGAGTGTTCTTCGTGGGCCTGCCGGGCATCGCGGCCGCCAAGGCGGGAGGTGCGGCATGAACGCGTTCGTGTTCGCGGCGATGCTCGCCGCCACGCCCATCGACCTGGAGCAGGCACGGGTCCTCAGCCGGGAGAACACCCAGTCCCTGGTCGCCCTGCTCGAGGCCTCCAGCGCCGGGCAGGACGTGCGCACCGCACGCGCGTCCTTGTTGCCCCAGCTGCGCTTCTCCGCGAGCGCGGCGGGCGAGTACAACGGCCCCCAGCGCTACTTCACGGTGGTTCCCCTGGAGGATGGCTCCTTCCAGCGGCAGGTGATCGACGTTCCGACGTCCGTGAACGCCAGCTTCAGCCTGGGCCTGACGCTCACGCAGCTCATCTATGACCGCTCCGTCTGGGCGCGGCTGGAGCAGAGCGGTGCCCAGTTCGAGGTGCAGCGGGGTCAGGCGACCGAGCAGCGGGACGCCTCGGAGCTGGAAGGCATCCAGCGCTTCTTCGCGCTCTACCGCACCCAGGCCACCATCCAGGTGCTGGAGGCCAACGTCCAACGCAGCGAGCAGCAGTTGGAGCGGGCCCGGGCGCTCTTCCATGCGGGGCGGGTGGGCAAGGCGGAGGAGCTGTCCGCGCAGGTGAACCTCGGCAATGATCGCATCGTCGTGGCGACGCGGCAGTCCCAGCTCGCGGCCAACCAGGTCCAGCTCGCCACGTGGCTGGCGATGCCGGGTGCCGAGGTCGTGTCGGCGGTGGACCCCGGCGTGCTGCGGCAGGAGCCCGCGCCCGCGCCCGCCCTGGACGCGGCGCTCGAGGAGGCGCGCACCCACCGGCCCCTCCTGGTGGCGCTGCGGCAGCAGTTGCGCGCGGCCGGGTTGCAGGAGCGCATCGCCCACGCGGGCTATCTGCCCCGGCTGTCCTTCCAGGCCCAGTACCAGCGCTTCGGCCCCAACGCGGACGTCGTCTACCTCCAGCCCCAGTTGCAGAACTCGGTGAACGGCTCCCTCGCGCTCTCGTGGGATCTCTTCAATGGCCTGTCCACGCAGGCGGCCACGCGCAAGGCGGAGCTCCAGATCAAGGTGGCCGAGCTGAACCTGCGGCAGGCGGAGCGGGACCTCGAGGGCGCGGTGCGTCAGGCGCACGCGACCGTGGCGGCGCAGATCCTCGCCACGCAGCTCGCGGAGGCCAACCGCAAGGCAGCGGCGGACGCCCTGTCGCTCGCCACGGAGCGCTTCAACGCCGGGGTCAGCTCGACGTTGGAGGTGCGTGACGCGCAGCTCAAGCTCACGCAGTCGGAGCTCACGCTGCTGGAGAACCGGATTGACGTGGAACTCGCCCGCTTCTCGCTGATGCGGGCCATGGGAACGCTGTACTCGGGAGAGACCCAATGAAGTGGTGGAAGACGGTCATCGCAGGCGGTCTGTTCGTCGGTGCGGCGGCCATCACCGTGGGGGGGTTGAAGGACAGGCCGCCGCCCTCGGTGGAAGTGCAGGTGACCAAGGCGCGCAAGGGCAGCATCACCCGCACCATCACCGGCGCGGGCAAGGTGCAGTCGGCCACGACGGTGAAGATCTCCTCCAACCTCTCCGGGGATTTGATGGAGCTGTCGGTCAAGGAGGGCGTGCTGGTGAAGAAGGGGCAGGTGCTCGGCCGCATCGACCGGCGCCGGTACGAGGCCGGGGTGAAGCAGGCGCTGGCGGCCCAGAACGCGGCGCGCTCGGACGCGCAGGTGACCCAGGTGGAGGCGGATCGCGCCACGGCGGACCTGGCGCGCGTGATGGAGTTGGGGCGCAAGGAGCTGGCCTCCACGGCCGAGGTGGACCAGGCCAAGGCGGCCCGGGACTCGGCCATGGGCCGGCTGGCGGCGGCCCAGCAGCGCCTGGCCCAGGCCTCCGCCGTGTACGAGGAGCAGCAGAACAACCTCGAGAAGACGACGTTCCTGTCGCCCATCGACGGCACCGTCATCGAGGTGTCGCGCGAGGTGGGCGAGCGCGTGCGCGGCTCGGATCTCTCCGAGGACGTGGTGATGACCATCGCGGCGCTCAACGTCATGGAGGTGAAGTTCGAGGTGGGCGAGCACGAGGTGGTGCACCTCAAGCCCGGCCAGCCGGCGGAGATCTCCGTGGATGCGCTCGAGGGCGAGACCTACGCGGGCGAGGTGGTGGAGATCGCCCAGCAGGCGCTCATCAAGAATCCGGGCACCGAGGCGGAAGTGACGAGCTTCCCGGTGACGGTGGCGTTGAGCACGCGGCCCGCCCGGGTGCTGCCGGGCATGAGCGCCGAGGCGCGCATCTCCGCCGAGACGCACAACGACACGGTGCTCGTGCCCATCCAGTCGGTGACGGTGCGTTCGGAGAAGATGCTGCCGGACTACAAGCCGCCGGTGGAGGGGGGAGGCCTGTCGGCGCCCCGTCGCGCGGAGTCGCTGGCCAAGGTGGTCTTCGTGGTGGACTCGGACAACAAGGCGCAGGCGCGCCGGGTGCGCACGGGCATCGCCTCGGACTCGGACCTGGAGATCCTCGAGGGACTCCAGGAAGGGGATCGCGTGGTGGAGGGGCCCTACCGCACGCTGTCCAAGGAGCTCAAGTCGGGAGACCTCGTGCGCGAGCCGCAGCAGGACGGCCCGGACGGGACGAAGTCGTGAGTGACTCCCGGCTCATCGACGTGCGGGACGTCACGCGCGTCTTCCACGTGGGCGGCGAGGAAGTGCGCGCGCTGCGCGGCGTGTCCTTCGGTATTGGCCGGGGCGAGTGGGTGGCCATCATCGGCCAGTCCGGCTCGGGCAAGAGCACGCTCATGAACGTGCTGGGCTGCCTGGATACGCCCTCGAGCGGCAGCTATCTGCTCAACGGCAAGGACGTGTCCCACATGGTGGACGACGAGCTGGCGGTGGTGCGCAACGAGGAGATCGGCTTCATCTTCCAGACGTTCCAGTTGCTGCCGCGGGAGACGGCGTTGGCCAACGTGGAGCTGCCCCTGGTGTACCGGGGCCTGGGCCTCAAGGAGCGGCGCGATCGGGCGCGGGCGGCCCTGGCCAAGGTGCAGTTGGAGCACCGCATGCACCACAAACCCAACGAGCTGTCCGGCGGTCAGCGCCAGCGCGTGGCCATCGCCCGGGCGCTCGTGGCCCAGCCCTCCATGCTCCTGGCCGACGAGCCCACGGGCAACCTGGACTCGGCCACGGGCGAGGAGATCGTCCGCCTGTTCGAGGAGCTGCACCGCGCGGGCAACACGCTGGTGCTCGTCACGCACGAGCCGAAGTTGGCGGCGCGCTGTCCGCGGGCCATCCGCCTGAGTGACGGATACATCGTCGCGGACGGACCGGGGCGCGATGTGGCCCTGGGCGATGGCTCCCATGGCCTGGCCGCGGGGGGCGCATGAGCCGGGCGGTACGCGTGGATCTGTTGGAGGGGGCGCGCATCGCGCTCTTCTCTCTGGTGGCCAACCGCATGCGCACGGTGCTCACCACGGTGGGCATCGGCATTGGCGTGGCCACGCTGCTGGCCATCGTCGGCATCATCCAGGGGCTCAACGTCTCCTTCGACAAGCAGCTCGCCTCGATGGGCACCAACACCCTCTACGTCTCCAAGTTCCCCTGGGTGATGATGGGGGACTGGTGGCTGTATCGCAATCGCAAGAACTTCACCCTGGGCCAGGTGGAGCAGATCCGCGCGCAGTCCACGTACCTGTCCGGCATCGCGCCCACGGTGGGCCGCACCGGGGACGTGGCCTTCAACGGCGAGCAGGTCTCCACCGTGGACATCACCGGCACCACGCACGAGTACTTCTCCATCGCCTCCTTCCAGGTGACCGCGGGCCGGCCCCTCACCGAGGCGGATGACGCGGTGACCCGTCCGGTGGCGGTGCTCGGCGCGAGCGTGGCGTCCGGTCTCTTTCCGGGGCTCAATCCCCTGGGCCGCACCATCCGCATCGACGGGAAGCCCTTCCAGGTGGTGGGCACGGTCGCGCCCAAGGGCAAGTTGATGGGCCGGGATCAGGACCTGGTCGTGTTCGTGCCCTTCAAGACGTTCTACTCCACCTTCGGCAAGAGCCGTGGCTTCAGCATGGCCATCTCCATCACGCGCACCGAGGACCTGCGCAAGGCGGAGGATCAACTGGTGGGCATCCTGCGGCGCGTGCGGAGCACTCCGCCGGGCGCCCCGGACGACTTCTCCATCAACCGTCCGGAGATGCTCGCCCAGACGTACCAGCAGCTCACCGGCGCGCTCTACGGCGTGGCGGTGGGCGTGGGCTTCATCACCTTGCTGGTGGGTGGCATCGGCATCATGAACATCATGTTGGTGTCGGTGCGCGAGCGCACCCGGGAGATCGGCATCCGGCGCGCGCTCGGGGCTCGCAAGCGCACCATCGTGTTGCAGTTCCTCATGGAGGCCTCCACCGTGTCCGCGCTGGGCGGCCTGATGGGGACGATCGTGGGCCTGGGCACGGCCAAGGTGCTCTCGCTCGTCACGCCACTGGCCGCGGACGTGCAATGGCCCACGGTGGTGGGGGGCGTGGGGTTCGCCGCGCTGGTGGGCCTGTTGTTTGGCATCTGGCCGGCGGCGCGTGCCGCCAATCTGGATCCCGTGGAAGCCCTTCGCTACGAGTGAGCACCCGCCCATGATCCGACGCTTTCAATCCAATGTGCTCGCGGCGCTGGACAACCTGCGGCTCGCGATGGGGACCTTCCTGGGCAATCCCCTGCGCACCCTGCTCACGCTGCTGGGCATCGTCATCGGGGTGACGACGGTCATCGTCATGATGGCCCTCATCGAGGGACTGCGCATGAAGGTGAACAAGGACCTGTCCTTCCTCGGCGCCAACACCTTCCAGGTGAGCAAGTGGCCCTCGGGGATGGGCCGGGTCAACTGGCGCATCTACGCCAAGCGCAAGAACCTCACGCTCGAGGACACGCGCGCCATCCTGGAGACCTGTCCCTCGGTGAGCCGCGTGTCCGGGTCGGATGAGGAGGGCGGTCAGCGGATCTCCACCGCGACCCTGGAGACGCGCCCGAAGGTGAGCGTCACCGGCGCGACCGCCGAGTACATCGACACGAGTGGCAGCTCCGTCGCCGCGGGACGCTTCTTCGGTGAGATGGATCAGGCGGACGGACGCCAGGTCGCGGTGCTGGGCATGGACGTGGTGGACGCGCTCTTTCCGGGCTCGGATCCCGTCGGGCAGGAGATCCGCATCAAGGGCCGGCCCTTCACCGTGGTGGGGGTGCTGCAGCGGCGTGGCAGCTTCCTGGGCATGGTGAGCATGGACAACGAGGTCATCATCCCGCTGCGCGCCTTTGGGGTGCTCTTCGGCACGGGAGGCTCGTTGCAACTGGCGGTGCAGGCCACCTCGCCCGAGCTGCTGAGCAAGGCGCAGGAGGAGGTGTCCCTGATCCTACGCCGTCGGCGTGACGTGGCGCCGCTCGCGCCCGACGACTTCGATATCTCCACCAACGAGTCGATGACCGAGTCCTTCAACAGCCTGTCCCAGGTCATCACCATCGCGAGCTTCGGCGTGTGCCTGCTGTCGCTCGTGGTGGGCGGCATCGGCATCCTCAACATCATGTTGGTGTCGGTGACGGAGCGCACCAAGGAGATCGGCATCCGCAAGGCCCTGGGCGCGCGCAAGGGGCGCATCCTCGGCCAGTTCGCCACCGAGGCGGTGCTCATGGCGCTGTTGGGTGGAGCGCTCGGGGTGGTGCTCGGCTACGGGCTGGCCTTCCTCGCGCGGTGGATGCTGGGCTTCAACACCGTGGTGCCCGCCTGGGCGGTGGCCCTGTCATTGGGCATGAGCTCCGGCGTGGGACTCGTCTTCGGCATCTACCCCGCGGCTCGCGCCGCGAGGTTGGATCCGGTGGAGGCCATGCGCACGGAGTAGGGGGCGGCGCGCCACCGCCCCCATCCGTCACGACGCGGTGGAGAGGCCCACGGGGCAGCTCACGCCGGTGCCCCCGATGCCGCAGTACCCGTTGGGGTTCTTGGCCAGGTACTGCTGGTGGTAGTCCTCGGCGTAGTAGTACTCGGGCGCCTGGCGCACTTCCGTGGTGATGGCCCCGTAGCCCGCCGCGGTGAGCCCCTTCTGGAAGGCGTCGCGCGAGGCCTCCGCCTGTTGCCGCTGCGCCTCGGTGGTCCAGTAGATGGCCGAGCGGTACTGGGTGCCCGTGTCGTTGCCCTGGCGCATGCCCTGGGTCGGATCGTGGTTCTCCCAGAAGACCTTCAGGAGCGTCTCGAAGGAGACCTTCTGGGGGTCGTACACCACGCGGACGACCTCGGTGTGACCGGTGCGGCCGGAGCACACCTCCTCATAGGTGGGGTTGGGCGTGGAGCCGCCCGCGTAGCCCACGGAGGTGGAGTACACGCCGGGCACCTGCCAGAACTTGCGCTCGGCGCCCCAGAAACAGCCCAGGCCGAACTCCACCTGCTCCAGGCCCTCGGGGAACGGGGCCTCCAGGTGGGCGCCGTTGACGTGGTGCTTCTTGGGGACCGCCATCCGGGTGGAACGGCCCGGCAGGGCCTCCTCCGGCGTCGGCAGCTTCTGCTTATTGGGATTGAGGATCCGCCACATGCGGCGAAATCTAACGCCGCTTCCGGGCGCGTGCCGGGAATGTGCTCGTCTCCAGCCCAGGCGGGGAGCCGTTCTGACCTTTCAGGTCGGGTCGCGCACCTCTTCTTTTTCGCGGCTCGTTGTCTCGGGAGCAACCCAAGACGGCCGCCTGCGCTAGACTGGGGACTCGATGACGGTCCCCGCCCCCGAGTCCCCCGAGCCGGTCCCCGATGAGCGTCCCCGGCTCCTCATCAACGGGGAGCCCGTACGTCCCGAGGATTTGAATCGGGCCCTGCCCGCGTCGGTCCAGCGGCGGCTCGATGTGAAGGCGGCCGAGGCTCCGCGCGGATCGTCGCCTCGGCGCGGGAAACGCGAGCGAGCCCGGTCTCCCGCCCTGAATCCCTGGGTCCTGCTCGGGGGCCTGGGGCTGGCCGTCCTGGCCGTGTGGCTCCTGCTTCAGTGATTCCGGGCGGGCTCAGGGCGCCGATTCGCAGCCACAGCCGCAGTCGTCACTGAAGAAGTTCGTCTTGTCCGCGTTCTTCTCGTCATCGGGTGGTGGGCAGATGAACCGCACAAGCATGCACCGCTCGGGATCCTTGGACACGTAGTGCCGGCGTGGAGTCTCGCAGCGGGAGCCCTCGGACTTTTCCTGGCAGATGCCGCCGCAGTCGCGTCCGCCCCGGGTGGGGTCGCAATCATCCGAGGGGTCATCCACGCAGACCAGCGGCTCGGGACATGGCAGGCCCGCGAAACCGCCGCACAGTTGACGCTTCTGTGCCTGTTCGGGCGGGGTGCCCGTGACGGGCTGCTCCGACGTGCTCCGTGCCCCGGCGCAGGCCAGTCCTCCGAACGCCATCCCCACGGCCACCACTACGCGAAGCCTCGAATCCAGGAACATGAACCCCTCACTTGTTTGGCCCGGGAAGTTCGATCGCGAAGGCGCGCCAGGCAAGGGGACGGGCGGGCTGACGAGGGCCCGGAGGGTCGTTCCACTGGAGGGGGAGGTTCCGCGCCGAGTTGAATTTGGCCGCCTCCGGGCTTCGGGTTAGAGGGGACGCTCGCTATGGGCACCCGGACGATCAAGTTGAAGCAGGGCAACACGGGCAAGACGAAGCAGTCGTCGATCAAGCCAGGCAAGGGGGGCAAGGGGGGATCGAAAGGCAAGGCGTCCTCGGGGGGCGGCGGGTGGGTGGGCCGCGTCCTGATGGGGCTCTTCCTGGTGCTCGTGGTGTTCGTGTCCTACGAGTACGCGCGCCTGCCGGACGCGGCGCCGTTGCTCAAGGAGAATCCCAAGACGACGGCGCTCATCGAGCAGCGGGCCGAGGAGGCGCGGGAGGAGGGACACAAGCCCCGGCGCAGGCAGTCCTGGGTGGGCCTGTCCAGTGTGTCCAAGCCCGCCATCGACGCGGTGCTCCTCTCCGAGGACGCGAGCTTCTACCTCCACGAGGGCGTGGACACGAAGGAGCTGGAGAACGCGCTGCAAGAGGCGATTCGTCAGGGGAAGCTGGGACGGGGTGCCTCCACGCTCACCCAACAGCTCGCCAAGAACCTGTGGCTGTCGACGGACCGCAGTCTGCTGCGCAAGGCCAAGGAGCTGGTGCTCACGCGCCGTCTGGAAGAGTCCTTGCCGAAGAACCGCATTCTTTCGCTGTACCTGAACGTCGTGGAGTGGGGCAACGGCGTGTACGGAATCGAAGCGGGGGCGCGCGAGCACTTCGACATTCCGGCCTCGCAGCTCTCGGCGGCGCAGGGGGCCATCCTCGCGTCGATGCTGCCCGCGCCCCGCAAGCGCTCGGTGTCCTCGGGTTCCCGGGCACTCAAGAAGCGGGCGCATTGGATCATCGATCAGATGCAGGCGGTGCGACGGTTGAGCGCGGAGCAGGCCCGGGCCGCACACGCGGAAGTCGATCAACTCCTTGGAAGCCGAAAGAGCGAGACGGCCGAGGACGACGAGGGACATTGATTCCGGCCGGGGGCTCAAGCTCCTTGAAACGCGGCGGCGACCTGCCGCAGGCTGTGCGCTTCCCTCCACCAGGACGCGCCTTCCGATGCTGCCTGTACTGCTGGCCGCGCTGCTCTCCCAGGCTCCGACTCCCGCCGCCCATCCCCGCCAGCAAGGCGTGCCCATCGGCAAGGGCAAGACGCCGCCCACGGTGCGCCTCACCGCGCCCACGGGTGGTTGGACGGTGGACCGGATGTTGCTCGTGGAGGGCACGGTCAGCGACACCACCATTGATCCGGTGGTGCTCTCCATCAACGGCGACCGCTACCTGATGCGCACCTTCAGCGGGCGCTTCCAGCGCAAGTTCCCCGCCGCCAGTGGAAAGAACGTCGTCACCGTCATGGCCACCAACCAGGGTGGCACCACGCGCGCCCAGGCCACCAGCTACGCGCGGATTCCCACCGTGCCGCTCAAGGCCATCCTCACGAGCGACACCGAGGGCGTCTACACGGACCTGCACATCTACGAGCCCACGAAGGACAGTGTCACCCCGGGCGAGGGCGGACAGCCCTCCACGCTCGACGTGCAGAAGATGGCCCATGTCTACTGGGCCAACACCGAGAGCCCCAGCGGAGGCACCTTCTATCTGAACGCCCAGGGCGAGACGTCCTTCGATGACCCCGCCTACGGGCCCTACCTCTACGTGCACCGCGCGCCGCCCCGGGGCCTGTACCTCATCGCCACCAACTACTGGCCCAGTGGCGACAAGGCCCACACCGTGGCCACGCTCAACGTGGTGCTCTACGAGGGCTCGCCCCAGGAAACGCGCCGCATGGTGCGCATCCCACTCGCCACGCCCGGCACCACGCGGGTGCTCGCCTGGGTGAACGTGCTCGGCGACGGCAAGGCCGAGGTGTACGTGCCCGGGCAGGATCCCACGCCCAAGGGGGCTTCCTGGCCCGGCAACCTGGACGCCGCCGTCAAGGGGCTCGGCAGCGGCTCGGACTACTGAGCCGCCCGGCGCACCATGCATTCGCTCCTGCTCGTTTTCCTTCTCCAGGCCGCTCCCGCGAGCCCGCCGCCCGAGTCGCTGTTGCGGCGGGAAGTGGCGCGGCTGGCGCTCGCCCAGGTGCGCCAGATGGATCCCGCCTGGCAGCCCGAGCAGCGCGACTGCGCGGGCCTCGTGCGCTTCGTCTTCCGGGGGGCCTACCGCGTGTGGCGGCCCGAGCGGCTGGCCACGCCCCTGTGGCGGGGGATGCGCGGGGATCCGAGTCACTTCGCGGACGCGGAGACGCTGCTCGCCCACAGCTTCATGCCGCTCGGCCGTGACGAGGCCGCGCGCGAGTCGCTGCGCACCGGTGACCTGGTGGCCTTCCGCCAGGAGCGCGACGCGGGCCCCTTGTTCCACCTGATGCTCGTGGTGCGCCCGGAGGACAAGGCGCATGCACCCGCGCGCGTCGTCTACCACCCGGGCGAGAAGGGGGCCGCGGTGCGCACCGGCATCCTGCCCTCGCTCGTCACCGAGGCGCCCCTGGAGTGGCGCCCGGTGCCCCAGAACACCGCCTTCCTCGGCTTCTTCCGCTTCAAGGAGTGGACACGATGAACCCTCCCTCTTCTCCGCCGGGTGCACCGCCCCCGGCTCCGCCTCCTCCCGGAAAGGGTCCCTCCCGGGCCCTGCTCGTGGGCGGAGGCGCCGCCGTGCTCGTCGTCGTGGCGGCCGCCGCCTTCTTCCTCGGGCGGGGTTCTTCCGCGCCGTCGTCCCCTGGGCCGGCGACGTCCCAGACTCCGGCCGCCGGGGCTTCCGCCTCCAATCAGGCGCCGCCCCTCCAGGCCCTGCCTCCCGTCTCCTCCGCACCCCAGCCGATGGACGTGCCCGGCGAGGCGGTGCGTCCGGCGTTCTGGGTGGACGTGTACACGCCCGGCAAGGTGCGTGACGCGCTCGCGGGCAACGCGTGGGTGAAGGAGCAGCTCCAGAAGCCCCTGGGCAAGGGCTTCGTGGGTGGATGGGCCGCGATGCTCGGCACCCAGGGCGAGGATCTGGGTGGGAGCTTCAAGGGCGCCGTGTTCGACGTGATGAGTGGACAGATGCTGTCCGCGCCCTTCCGGGTGGTGTGGTTCTCCGGAAACCCGCGCACGGGCACGCCCGCCATCATCGTCCCCCAGCCGGGCAACACCGCCATGGCCTCCTTCGACTCGTTGAACGGCGTCGTGCGCCGCAACGTGGTGGAGGCCACGTCGTGTCCGGGCGGGCAGGGCGAGGTGCCTTCCAAGGGGTTCACGTTGCAGCGCTGGCTCGTGGCCGAGCAGTCGCTGTGGGCGGCGCGCACCGATGAGCGGATGGTGTTCGGCCGGACCTCGGCCGTGGTGCTGCAGGGGTTGTGCGAGCCCCACCTGGACCTGGAGCCGCCCCAGGGCGTCGACGTGGAGCTGGGCTTCGCCCCGGAAGCACTCGGCCGCGAGGCGCAGTTGCTCACGCACGTGATGGGCGTGGTCCAGGGCACCCGCCTGCAGTTCGCCGCCGAGGGCAACCGGCTGGTGGCGCGGGGCATCACCGGGCCGGTGGTGGACGAGCCCCGGCTGGACAGCGCGCCCCTGTCGGAGGAATTGCTCAAGCTCGTGCCCGAGGAGACCCCCGTGCTGCTCACGCTCCAGCTCAAGCTGCCCGAGCAACTCGATGCGAGCACCCTCCAGGCGTACTGGTCGGGCAAGGACTTCCAGGGCAACGTGCGCACGCGTCAGGTGGCGCTGGCCTGGACGCCCCGGGGAGATCCCGCCCTGCCCACCGAGGTGGCCCTGCTGTGGGGCCGTCCCGAGGACGCGGCGGCGCTCGGTCAGATCTTCTCCGGCCCCAACAAGCTGGAGACCGCGACGATGTGTGGCCACCACGTGCTGGCCTCCACCCCCGCCGTGCTCGCGCGGCTGCGCAAGGCGTGCGAGGGCCAGTCGCCCAACCTGCTCAACGCCGCGGGGCCCGTGGTGCAGGGCCTGCGCGCCCAGGGCTCCATCGCCTTCGGTCTGCACATGGGCCGGCTGCTCGGCGGACTGGTGGCGGATGGGTACGCGTCGAAGGTGACTCCGGCGGCGGATGGCAAGCCGACGCCCCCGCGCGTGGCCCCGCCGGAAATCGAAGCCGCGAGACGTGACTTGGAAGCGCTGCCGTACATCGGCCTGCGTGGCACCGTGGATGGAAACCGGCTGGTTCCGGGAGGGTTTGGTTCATGAGGTTCTCCGCTCGCATCGCGGCGCTGGCCGCGCTCGTCTTCGCCGGGGTGGCCTCGGCCAAGCCCCTCTACATCACCGTCCCCCGCGCCTATGGCAGCTCCGAACCGGTGGGCGTGGACGTGGCCTTCGAGAGCAAGGGGCCCGTGGAGCTGCGCGTCCTCAAGCCCGCCAGCACCGACGCCTTCATCCGTGCCCAGGGCGACATCCGCCGCGCGTACGAGACGCCGCCCGTGCTGGCCAATCCCGGCAACGCGCTCAGCCGGGGCCTCAACGCCGTGCGTCCGCCGGGCTCCTTCCTGCTCTACGCCCTCGGGACTCCGTTCCGCGACGCGGTGGCTCCGGGATTGCCCCAGCGGCCTCCGCCTCCTCCGGGCCGGGCCCTGGCCCGCGTGTCCGAGGGCATGGCGAAGCTCGTGGGCGTGCCCGCGGGGTTCTCCGTGGTGCGCAGCCAGTGGTTGAACCTGGACCTGGGCGGCTCGGAGCGCGAGTTCAACGTCCCGGGCTTCGACACCTTCGGCTACGACAGTGGCTACCAGGAGCGGCACCTCGAGCTCGCGCCCCTGCCAGCTGGTACCTACATCCTGCAGATCGTCCAGGGCCAGGTGGAGGGGCAGGTGGTGCTGGTCGTCACGGACCTCACCGTGCAGCTCAAGCAGACGGATGGGCAGGTGCTGGTGCGCGTGGCGGGCCGGGATCAGAAGCCTCGCGCGGGCGCCGAGGTGCGGGTGTACCTGCCCACGGGCAAGGGCCCCACGGGCACCACGGACGCCCAGGGCGAGGTGATGCTCGCCGTCCAGGAGCCGCGCCTCATCGCCACGGCCACCGTCGGCGAGGACACCGCGCTCGTGGACACGGACTTCTACTCGTCGCTCGCGGTGACGCCGGACGTGTTCATCTACAGCGACAGGCCCGTGTACAAGCCGGGGGACGAGGTGAAGTTCCGCGGGCTCGTGCGTCAGCCGGACAGCTACCTGGCGCGCCTGTTCACCCCCCGGCGGCGCGAGGTGGCGGTGAAGCTCGTGTCGGCCGAGGGCCGCGAGGTGCGCGCCCAGGCGAAGGTGGACGAGTTCGGCGCCTTCAACGGCGGCATGAAGGTGCCGGAGGATCTGGGCACGGGCGTGCTGCGCGTGCTGGCGGAGCTGGACTCCCAGCCGCACCAGGGCGAGGCGCGCGTGCAGGACTACGTGAAGCCCACGTTCTACCTGGAGCTGCAGCCGGAGAAGGAGACGGTGGTGCCGGGCGAGACGCTGCATGCCACGGTGCGGGCGCGGCGCTACGCGGGTGGGGTGCCGGTGGGCACGCGCTACGAGGTGTTCCTCTACCGCTCGCTCCTGGATTCACCGGCCTGGGTGGATGACGCGGGCATGGGCGGGCAGGGCAGCGCGGTAACGTACGGCAGCGCCTCCACCACGGAGGGCACGCTGAGCGTTCCCGAGCGCCTGTTCTCCACGGTGGCCGAGCGCGAGGCCTCCGAGGATCCCTGGGCGAGCGCTCCGGTGTTCGACGAGGAGGGCAACGCGGTCATCGACATCCCGGTCCCCGCGCTCAAGGAAGGCGAGGAGCGCCTGCCCTACCGCTACACGCTCACGGTGCGAGCGCGGGATGATCAGAAGACGTTCGCCAACGCGAGCGCCGCCTTCTTCCTGTCCAAGGTGGAGGTGCTGGGCACGGCGCGCTTCTCCGCGGCGGTGGTGAAGAAGGGCACGGAGGCCACGCTGAGCGTTCGCGCCAGCACCCTGTCCGGCAAGGCGTACGGCGCCACGAAGGGCGAGGTGGAGTTCATCCTGCGCCGGGCGGATGGCGGCGAGAAGAGCCTGGGCAAGCGGAGCTTCACCACGGCGGCGGATGGCGTGGCGCGCGAGAAGGTGCCCACCTCGGACGTGGGCACGGTGGTGGCGCGCGTCACGGTGAAGGACAAGGGCGGCGAGGCGTGGACGGGCGAGGAGCAGGTGCTCATCATCGGTGGCGAGGACGAGCCCGTGGCCCAGGTGCCCACCCTGACCTTGGCCGCGCTCGCGGACACGCTGTCTCCGGGGGACACCGCGCAACTCGTGGGTCTGTTGCCCCAGGGGTGGGGCTCCGGTGGCAAGGACTCGGGCCCGGTGTGGGTGACGTTCTCGGGCGCGGGCGTGTACGGCACGAAGCTGCTCGAGCTCAAGGGCCGCACGCTCGTGCATGACTTCGAGGTGGAGAAGCGCTTTGGCAGCGCGGTGTACGCCTCGGTGGCGTACCCCACGGCCTCGGGCCGCTGGGAGGAGCGCACCGTGGGCTTCCGCATCGTCCCCACCGAGCGCACGCTCACCGTGTCGCTGCAGCCGCGCCGCGCCGAGGCCACGCCCCTCACCGAGCAGGTCATCGACATCCGGGTGACGGACCACGAGGGCCGGGGCCTGGTGTCCCAGCTCTCCGTGGGCGTGGTGGACAAGGCCGTCTACGCCATCCAGAGCGAGTTCCGCCCGAAGGTGCTCGACTTCTTCTACCCGCCGGGCCGCGACAACGTGGCCACCTTCTTCTCCGCCGAGTTCCAGGGCTATGGCTACGGCGAGGCCCTGGCGCGCAAGATGGCGGGGCTGCCCGACCACGCCTTCGCCTCCATCAAGCCCCCCACGCGCCAGGCGAGGGACCTGGACCGGGACACGGCGTACTGGAGCCCCACCGTCGTGACGGATCGGGACGGCCGGGCCACGGTGCGCTTCAAGCTGCCCTCCAACCAGACGCTCTGGGTGGTGACGGGCGTGGCGGCGGACACGTCGGGCCGCTTCGGCGAGGGCACCGCGGAGTTCGCCACCCGGGGCGGGCTCAACCTGTACGCGGCGCTGCCGCGATTCCTCCGCCAGGGGGATGAAGCGCTCGCGTCGGTGCGCCTGTCCGCGGGCGAGGCGTCCACGGCCGAGCAGAGCCTGGACGTGCGGCTCGCGGCGGCGGGCGTGCTCGAGCCGGCCGAGGACAAGCGCAAGGTGACGCTCGCCCAGGGCGGCGAGCAGGTCCTGCCCCTGACGCTCAAGGCGAAGGGGCCGGGCGTGGCCGCGCTGTCGGTGGAGGTGACGGGCGGCAAGGAGCCGCTGCGTGACCGGCGCTCGGTGCAGGTGCGGCCGGGCGTGCTGGAGGAGCCGGTGAAGGTGTCGCACTGGGGGGGTGGGGAGCTGTCCCTGCCCGTGGCGGCGAGCGCGAGCGTGTCCGGCGTGGAGCTGGTGCTCCAGCCGTCGCTGGTGGACGCGGCGCTCTCCAACGTGCGCGAGCTGCTCACCTACCCGTACGGGTGCCTGGAGCAGCTCGTGTCCACCACGGTGCCCAACGTGGCGCTGTACCAGACGCTCAAGAAGTCGGGCTCGCTGGAGGCGTTGGATCCAGACAGCCAGGCGCTGCTCGCCGAGGCACGCAGCCGCGCGGTGCAGGGCATGGCGCGCATCCTGGACCTGTCCGTCAAGGGCGGCGGCTTCACCTGGTTCGGTGGCTACAGCACCGCGGATGTGCCCATGACGCTCATCGCCCTGGACGGGCTCGCGTACGCGGTGGAGGCGGGGCTCGTGGACCGCAACGACACGCGCATCACCGAGGGCCTGCGCTGGCTGGAGGCCCAGGAGGGGCTGCCCTTCGAGTGGGAAGCCACGCGGGCGTGGGTGCTCGCGCGCCTGGACGGCGGACGGCAGGCGGCCCGGGTGCGCGCGCTGGTGCAGTCGGCGCCGCCGGGAGACCTCTACCCGCTGGCGCTGGCGGTGCTCGCGGCGGAGAAGGCGGACGTGATGAAGGAGCCCGCGCTCAAGGGCCGCATCGACGAGCTGGTGGCCCGGAGCAACGAGGGCTTCGTCACGCTGGCGAACCTGCCCCCGCCGAGCGAGGCCATGTGGCGCTATCCGCTGCGCCGGGTGGGCCTCACCGCCATCCTCGGCCACGCGGCCTCCTTCGGGAAGATGGACGTGGACAAGGCGCGCCGGCGGCTGCTGGAGGCGCTCAGCGAGCCCGGGCTGTCCACCTTCGATCGGAGCACGGCGCTCCTGCACTCGCAGTGGCTCATCGAGCGCGACGCGAAGGAGTTCAAGAAGCTCGCGCCGCCGGAAGTGACGGGGGCCAAGGGACAGGTGCGCTTCGTCCCGCGTGGCATGGGCCTGGTGGCGGTGCTGGCGCCGGGCACGCGGGGGGTACGGGTGGCCGACTTCCAGGGCGTGGCGAGCCTCCGGGGCACGTCCGCCACGCCGCTCGCGGACGTGAAGCCCGTGGCCGAGGGAATGAGCCTCGCGCGGCGCTACTGGGTGCTGCGCGAGGGCGGCAAGGTGCCGCTCGAAACGGGCACCGGCCTGAGCCAGGGCGAGCACGTGTACGTGGAGCTGACGCTGGACGCGCGGGGCGACAACCGCAACCGCTCGGCGTACTACGTGGTGGAGGACGCGGTGCCGGCGGGCTTCGTACCCCTGCTCGAGGACAAGGAATTCCGCGGGCCGCCGCACGCCCTGCCGCTCGCGCCCGAGGCCCTCAAGCGCCGCTCGCTGAGCCCCGAGCGCGCCACGTTCTTCTTCGAGGAGCCCACGTGGTGGAGCGACAGCGCGCGCACGGTGGGCTACGTGATGCGGGCGCAGTTCTCCGGGACCTTCTCCGCGCCTCCCGCCACCATCGAGGACATGTACGTGCCGGGCATTCGCGGGCGCACGGGGACGGACGTGTTGAAGGTGGTGGCGTCGCAGAAGGACGCGAGCGGCGTCGGCCAGGGCGGTTGGTGAGCGGGTGGTGATGGGGTGGGCCGCCGTGACGGCCGTGCTGTTCGCGGCCACCCCCGTCTTCCTCACCCGAGGTGACGTGACGCCCGAGGCGGGGCTGCGCGCCGAGGCGGAAGCCTCCTGGCGGGCGCTGGAGTCCCGCTACGTGGCCGAGGCGGGAGGCGCCCCCGTCCGGGCTCCGGCCACCGTCTCCCTGCGGCGGGGCGAGGGGCTGTTACCCTCGCGCGACGGGCAGGGACGGCCGGGCGTGGTGGAGCTGCGGCAGGGCTCTCCCGGGGTGCTGGATGCGCGGCTGCGCGTGGCGCTGCGGCACGAACTGGCGCACCAGTTGCTGTGGTGGGCGTGTCCGGCCTCCTCGGAGGACCGGCTCTTCCACGAGGCCTTCGCGCTGGCGGTGAGCGGAGAGCTGGCCGAGTGGCGGGAGGCGCCCTACCTGTCATTGACGAACGCCGCGGTGGACCTGGCGCGCGCTCCCGGCGTGGACACGCCCCGCGCGAGACGGGCCCTGGCGCGGGTGCTGAACGAGGACGCGGGCTTCCCGAGGGCCCTGACGCGGCGGTTGCGCCAGTGCCAGCAGGGCGCGCGCTGGACGGTGCCAATGTCCGTGGAGGAGCTGGCCGGAGTGGGCGCGCGGGCCGCCGCGTCCGCCACGGTGGTGCTCAGCCGTCACTCGGGCGAGGTGCTGCTCTCCGAGGGGGACGTGCGCACGGCGATGCCCTACGGCTCGACGCTCAAGCCCTTCGTGGTGGCCGGGAGCACCGCGCCGCCGCCCGTGCTCCCCGCGAGGAAGGGCCCGGTGGAATGGGCCTGTGGCGAGGGAGTCCCCGAGCGGATGGACGTGAAGGCGGCGCTCCTGCGCTCGTGCAATGGCTACTTCCTGGACTGGGAGGGGCAGGGGAGCGCGCCGAGGGCCTTCGGGGCCTGGGGCGCGGTGCTCTCGGCGGTGGGCTTGTCGAGCGAGCCCCTGGACATGGCGGATGCCATCGGTCTGCGCGCGAACCTCCGCCTCTCCGCCTGGGGCCTCGCGCAGGCGTACCGGTTGCTGGCGGAGGCGCGGCCGGACGTGCTCGCGGTGCTCGCGGACAACGCCGCGCGGGGGACGCTGTCCGAGTTGCCCGCGTCGAAGGACTACGCGGGGGTGGCGACGAAGACGGGCACGGTGCGGGACGCGGAGAGCCGGCCGGTGCTCGGGTGGATCGTCGCGGTGGACGCGGACCTGGTGGCCGTGGTGGCGCGGCCGGGGAAGATGCCGCGCGCCTTCGCCCACGAGGTGCCGGAGGTGCTGGCCCGGGTGCGGAGCAAGCACGGGGGACTGGACGCCGCGCGCGTGCAGGTGCTGGGTCTGCTGTCTCCGGGCGTCATCGAGGCGCGCTGCCGGGGCGCGGGCTTCTTCCTGGAGAGCGGCGCGCCCCATGTCCTTCCCGGAGACTTCACGAAGCTGGGACCGCTCGTGGAGAAGGGAGCGGCGGTCTGCCTGGGGAGTCCCTGGCGGGTGCGCTTCCCCGAGGTGCCCGAGGGTCGCGACTACGCGGGCGTCTTCACGAAGTCCCCGCCACCGCCCTATGCGCCACCACCTGGCGTCCCCACGAGTCCCACGGCGCTCAAGGCGAGACGGGGCTCGGACTTCCTCTTTCGCACCACGCGCCTGCAATACACGGCCGGTGGGGTGACGGCGGAGGACGCGGGGTTGAAGGGAGAGGCGAGGGTGGCGCTGGCGCGGGTCATGGCGCACAACGAGCGGCACGCCGACAGCCGCCACCCGGGCCGGCCCGTCTGTGACACGACGCACTGTCAGGCCTTCCGGGGCACCGTGCGCGTGTCACCCGAGGACGAGCGGGCACTCCGGGCGCCCGCCCTGCGCTGGCGCGGATGGTTGCCTTTCTCCCGCGGGGGAGAGGAACCCTGGCGGCATGAGCGTCCGCGCGCCCAGGTGGAAGCGCTCCTGGGCCGGGGCGTGACGTCGTTGCGCTTCTCGGAGGGGCGCGTGCACTACCTGCGCACGAAGCACGAGGGCGGCGCCGTGTACGACGCGCCGGAATCCCTGCCGTGCGAGGTGTTGCGCTCGGCGTTGAAGCTTCCCGCGTGCCCCCGGACGGCGCTCCTCGAGGACGCGCGCGTGTCGTTCCAGGGCCAGGGCCAGGGACACGGAGAAGGCCTCGACGTAGAGGCGGCGAAGGCCCGGGGCTGGAGTCAGGAGCGCCTGCTGGAAGACGCCTACGGCTCCCCGTGAAGACCCCGGGTCCTTCGGTTCAACCCCGCTCGACTCAGCCGCCGATGGCGCCGTTGATGAGCGGCGCGAGCACCTGCATGCCCGGATCCTCGGCGTTGTAGCCGTTCACGGGCTCGTAGACGCGGACGCGCTGGTTCTCATTGATGAAGCGCTGGAGGAATGTGCTCATCGAGATCATCTCGCTGTTGCACTTGTAGCTCTGCCACGGCTCGGAGACGTACTCGTACCACTTCTTCTTCTCCATCTTCTGGCAGGCGTGCGCGCCCACGAAGGTGATGATCGTGCTGCAGTGGCTGGCGTTGAGCTGCCGCTCGTGCGGGATGAAATAGCTGTAGTTGTTGAACTGGTTCATCTCGGCGACCAGCTTGTCCTGATCCGCCTTCCAGTACGTCAGCACCGACTCCTTGTCATTGGGCGTCATGAAGCGCTCATAGGAGAAGCGCGAGTAGTTGTAGTCGCGTGAATAGCCCGTGTAGGCGAGCTGATCGTTCGGGAACTCCATGGCGACCATGCGGTTGATGGTGCCCATGTTGTTGCGATCGAAGGACGCCGGGAACTGGTTGAACACCGAGTCCAGGTTCCACGACTGGCGGATCTTGAGGTGCAGGGAGCGCGAGAGATCCTGGGTGCTGGCCGCCGGGAAGATGGGGCCCGAGTCATTCAGGAAATAGCCCCGCGCCGGGTTGATGCCGCGGCGCACGAAGTAATACGAGGCCGAGGTGGCGGTACCGCCCGCGCTGTAACCGGTGACCAGCAGCTTCTGGACGCTGGGGAACTGCGTCTTGGCGTAGTTGATGGCCGCCGTCGTGTTGGTGTAGCCGGAGTGGTGCCAGCTCAGCGGAGGCTGCTGCCCCGTCTGATCCGGGTAGGTGGCCACGTTGTTGCCGACGTGCACGTCGCCCGTGCAGTAGGGCAGGTAGACGATGTTCCAGTCCTTCGTCGCGATGTCCGTGCGGCTGCGGAAGGGCAGACCGGGATCGGCTCCGTTCACGAGCGGCGAGACATACTTCGCCGTGAACTGCTGCATGTAGTCATCCGGGATGCCATTGGGGTTGGCCGCCCCGATGACGCCCGCGCGCCCACTGCACGTGTCATAGTCCCAACATGCGCCGCCGCCCTCGAAGAAGAACAGCAGGTTCTTCGAGCCCGTGGTGCTGTGGTGGACGAAGAACTTGTATTGCGAACCATTGCCACACGTCGTGCCCGCCAGCGCGACCTTGTCCCAGTTATAGGTATTGCCGCCATCCACCAGGACGTCGACGATGCCGCCCACGAGGACTTCCGCGCTCGCCGCGACCGGGGCCGCCGCCACCAGAAGACCCAACATCCATTGCTTGCTCATGCACTGACCTCTCTTGTTACTCCGGGGGTAAAGGCCGCGGATTCTACATCCTTCCCGGGAAGAGCGGAGAGTCAGGAAAGCTTTAGGGTCTTCGGTTGCGGAGTGGGAGCGGCACGAGGTATCTCGGCGGCATGGGCGCCACTTCCCGGTCGACGGCTTCGCGATGGCTCGTCGCGTCAATCCTTGTCATCATCCTGGCCGTCGCGCTGAGTCTCTTCTGGCACGAGGCGGATACGCCGGATGACGCACCCGGACAGGTGGCGCGGACCGCTCCCACCGCGGCGCGTGAGCCCCCCGTGTCCACCCCCACCGCGCCGTCCGCGCCCACCTCGCGGCCCCCTCCCCAGGCGCCCGTGGCGCCGCCCGCGCTGAGTTCACCCGACGACACTTTTCCCGCTGACGACACCGGCCAGCACCCGGTGGACCTGGCGAAGCTGCGCGAGGAACTGCCCGACAACCTCTACTGGAAGCTGGGCGCCCCCACGAAGGATCCACAAGTCCTCCAGCAGCGCGAGGAGGAGACCCGGCGATGGAACGCGCTGCTCGGCAAGGTGCTCTCCAACACGGCCACGGAGGAGGAGATCCACCAGTACTACGAGCACCGCCGCGAGGTGTCCGAGGACTTCATCCAGTTCGCCAGCCGGGTGCTCGAGCAGTACGGACCCCGGCTGCCGGAGCAGGAGCGCGGGCTGTATGAGCTGAGCATTCGCATGCACACCACCCGGTTGGAGGAGATTCCCCGGGAGACGGACGACGCGCTCGCGCGCAAGCAGCGGCAGGACCAGCTTCGCGAGAACTGGCGAGGGGGGCCAGCGCGCCCTTGAGCCAGGAGCTGGATAAAGGGTAAAGATTGTTAGATTGTAAAAAACCGTTGGGGGTCGAATGAGACCCCGATTCTCCGGAGTTGTTCCAACTCAGGACAGGGGGAGCGTCATTTTCCAACCCCCTGTTTTCATGGGATGGCTCACAACGGATGTCAAGAGTCTATACAGAAACTCACTCAGGGTGTGCGGCATCCTCGCTCCATCGCGACTGCCCAGATAGTGTGGGTTGATTGGAGTTCCACTGATTTAGGAGTTCGGCACGCATCCTGCTCAGCCTCCAGTCCGAACGCGGTGGCACCCCCGTCACCGCCCAGCTGGAGGTTCCCCTTGGTTCGTCATCGCATTCTGGCCGCTCTCCTCGCCCTGCCGCTCGCGGCGTGCGCGGTGGAAGACTCGGACAAGACGCAGTCGGAGAGCGCCGAAGGCGTGGGCACGCTTTCCACGGCCGACGTGAAGGCCGCGCTGAGCGCCATTCCCGGAGCGCAGGTCCTGGGCGCGCACGCGGACGGTGTGCCCTTCATGGTTCGCGGCGAGTTCGGTTCCACGGGCCAGTCGCTGCGGGGCCTCCCGGCCCGTGACGCGCACACCCGCCTGGGTGAGTCGCTCCAGCGCATCGCCCCCATCTTCCGCCTGAACGCGACGGACCTGGTGGTGTCGCGCTCCCATGTGGACGAGCGCGGCCACACCCACGTGCGCTACGCCCAGGTGAAGAACGGGCTGCCCGTGGTGGGCCACGAGCTCATCGTGCACGTGAATGAGTCCGGCCTCGTCTACGCGGCCAACGGCTCCGCGCGTGACGGGGAGATGGTCTCCAACAAGGCGATGCTCGCCGAGGCCGCGGCCTCGAAGTCCGCGCTCGCGTCCACCGAGGGCCGCGCGCTCGCCGTCGAGAGCTCCCGGCTCGTCTACTACCGCCCGGAGGCGGACGGCTCCCTGAAGCTGGCCCACGAGGTGGTGGTGACGGGCGAGGGCGCCGGGCTGCCCATCCGCGACCACGTCTTCGTGAGCGCGCAGGACGGCTCCGTGTTGGGCCGCACCACGGACATCCACACGGCGCTCAACCGCGCGGTGTACAGCGCCAACAATGGCTCCAGCCTGCCCGGCACGCTCAAGCGCTCCGAGGGCGGCGCGGCCACGGGTGACACGCACGTCGACGACAACTACGGCCACCTGGGCACCACCTACAATTGCTACAAGGAGAACTTCGGCCGCGACTCGTTCAACAACGCGGGCGCGCAGCTCAAGAGCACGGTGCACTACAGCACCAGCTACACCAACGCCTTCTGGAATGGCTCGCAGATGGTGTACGGCGACAGCGACGGTGTGGACGCCGGTCCGCTGGGCAAGTCGCTGGACGTGACGGTGCACGAGCTGACGCACGCCGTGACGGAGTATGAGTCCGACCTCACCTACTCCTACGAGTCCGGCGCCCTCAACGAGGGCATCAGCGACATCTTCGCCGCCTACTGCGAGAGCTGGACGAAGAGCTGGTCCATGGACGCGCCCATCTGGATGATCGGCGACGACATCTGGACGCCCGGCGTGCCGAACGACGCCCTGCGCTACATGGGCAACCCCACGCAGGACGGCTCGTCGAAGGACTACTACCCGGAGCGCTACACGGGCGCCTCGGACAACGGCGGCGTGCACTGGAACTCGGGCATCGCCAACCTGGCGTTCAAGCTCCTGGCCACGGGTGGCACGCACCCGCGCGCCAAGACGACCACGAACGTGGCGGGCATCGGCGTGCAGAAGGCCGGCGCCGTCTTCTACAAGGCCAACACGGACTACTTCACGGCCTCCACCACCTTCGCCCAGGCCAAGGCGTACACCGGCCAGGCCGTGGAAGCGCTCGGCTACAGCGCGGCGGACATCGCGTCCGTGGCGGATGCCTGGACGGCGGTGGGCGTGGGCGGCACCACGACGCCTCCCCCGAGCTGCACCTCCAACATCACCCTGACCAACGGCACCGCCATCACGGGCATCTCCGTGGACGCGGGGGCCTGGAGCTGCGTCTACACGCTGGCCGTGCCCGCGGGCGCCACGGGCCTCAAGTTCGACATGAGCGGCGGCACGGGTGACGCGGACATGTACGTGAAGTTCGGCTCCGCTCCGACCGACTCGTCCTACGACTGCCGTCCGTACGCGGGTGGCAACGCCGAGAGCTGCCCCATCACCACCGCCTCCGCCGGGACGTACTACGTGAAGATCAAGGGCTACTCGGCCGCCTCGGGTGTGAGCCTCAAGGGCTCGTTCACCGGGGGGAGCTCGGGTGGCGGTGACGTGCTGACCAACGGCGTGGAGACGGCCTCGTTCTCGGGCGCCACGGGCACGTGGAGCTGCTACACGCTCGCCGTGCCGAGCGGGACGTCCTCGGTGGCCTTCACCCAGACGGGCAAGACGGGCAACACGGGTGACGCGGACCTGTACGTGCGGTTTGGCTCGAAGCCGACCACGAGCACCTACAACTGCCGTCCGTACAAGAGCGGCAACGCCGAGAGCTGCACCATCAGCAGCCCGTCCGCGGGCACCTGGCACGTGTGCTCGTACGCCTACAGCGCCTTCACCAACGTGACGCTCAAGGGCGCCTACTGAATCACGCGCTGAATCCTTGAAGTCCTGACGCCCGGGTGCCCCATGGCCCCGGGCGTCTTCTTTTGTGCGCCCGGCAGGGGCCTCGGCAGGGTTGTTCTTCCGGCAGGAAAGGCCAATGCCATGGCGAAGGAGTACCGGAGTCCTGGGGCGGGGGAGGGTGGCGGCACGCAGCTCGAGGACCGACGGAGGTCGCGGGTGCGGCCCTGGTGGGCCTCGGGTGCGCTGGCGCTGTTGCTACTCGGGCTACAGCCGGCGTGTGCCACAGGCTACCCCATGGGCGGGACGCTGGCAGGCACCGCGCGCCATCGGTGGCATGTGCAGCGCGCGCGGCCAGAGCCAGAGGCGCGCGCTGGTGAGGCCCGAGCGGAGGCCGCTGCGTGTAGATCTTCTTCTCATCCGCGGTGACGTGGAGCATGTGCGTCCGGTCTTGCCCAGTGCCCATGCTCCAGTCGACCCGGGCCGTCGTCGGATCATAGCGGCCAATGGCCTTGGCGCCTTGGGCCGTGAACCACACCTTTCCTCCAACGAATGCCAATCCGTGTATGCCAATCAGCGGTGCGGTATCAATGCTGGGCAGCGCTTTGCGCGCGACGAGGTCTATGACATTGATCTCATGGAAGCGGCCGTAACCGGTGTTGGAAACGTAGGCCGTCTTTCCATCCGAAGACGCGACCACCTCATGAGGATCCGGTCCCACGGGAACCCGCTCAATGACCTTCAGGCTCGCTGGATCCACGATCGCGAGGGTGTGGTTGGTCTTCGAGCGCCATGCGCGCCTCTCCAAGTGTCACCAGGCCAATGATTCATTAATCATGAGGGCGGTCGGCGTCCATCGGCCAACCCTCGTCGTGGCGCCTGGCTCGACATCCGTTCTTGTCATTGGCAAAGCTTCGCACCGCACGAGCGGGTTCCCCGTTCGTATCCCTGCCGTCGCTGGAGGGGGGGCCCGGGTGTGATGTCGAACCCGTGGGAGGAGTGTCACATGCGCAAGCTGATGATGGCGGCCGTGATCGTGATGGGAATGTCGTTGGGCTACTCGCCAGCGGAGGCGAAGGACTCCCAGAAGGTGAAGGTGGCCCAGACCCAGCCTCGGACCCAGGAGGGGGCGACGGACGCGGAGATCAACGAAGCGCACCGGATGAACAAGGATTACGACGCCCGCAAGGCCGCCCGCGCCGAGGCCAAGACGAACGAGGTGATGGGAAACATCCAGTCCGTGTCTGGCAATGCCCTCACCATCCGCATTCCCAGCAAGTCCAATCGCAAGATGGACTTCAAGGCGGACAGCCAGTCGAAGGTGATGAAGGACTCCCAATCGGCCGCGCTGTCGGATCTGAAGGAGGGCGATCAGGTGCGCGTTTCTTATCAAATCGTGGGAAAGGAGCGGATGGTGGTCAGCGTCGACGCGCACAAGGCGGGCAGCGGCACGCCCCCTCCCACGAAGAAGCCCTGATTCCTTTTTCGCTTCGCCTGGGGGTGGGTCTGAATCCCACCCACTTCCAGGGTACAGTGCCCCGCGTATTTTACGGTGTCACTTGATTATTTTTTGAAGTCCAACGTCCAGAGGGCCACACCGCGATGCTCAACGAAAGATGGACTTCGAATGTCGATAAACCCGTGTGGAGATGGTTGTGCAGCATCCTCGTTCGCACCGTCCCCGCGGAGGGGCCTGTCCGAGACGGATGAACTCCTGCCAGTCGTGGGCGCGGCGATGGGCGAGTGGCTGCCCATGTTGCGCGTCTTCGCTCAACAGGACGAGACCCTTCTCATCTGTGGAGCGACGGGAACGGGGAAGTCCCGGCTGGCCCGCTGGTTTCATGCCCACTCCCGCCGCGGCGATGAGGCCTTCGAGGTTCTGGAGCTGTTATCGGTTCCAGAAGAGTTGCAGATGGCGGAGCTCGTCGGCTGGAAGAAGGGCGCCTTCACCGGCGCGGTGGGCAACAACGTGGGCAGCGTGGCGCGCGCGGAGGGCGGCACGCTGTTCATCGATGAGATCGACAAGCTGTCGCTCAGGGCCCAGGCGGGACTGCTCCATCTCCTGGAGGAGCGCGGCTACCGGGCCCTGGGCGAAGACTCGGGTAAGAAGCGCGCCAACGTGCGCTTCATCATTGGCACCAACGCGGATCTCCTGGGCGCCGTGCGCGCCGGACACTTCCGGGAGGACCTCTACTACCGCATCAACGTCCTGCCCTTCCGCCTCCCTCCCCTGGACGAGCGCCGGGACGAGATTCGTCCATGGGCCCGGTTCATGGTGGATCGCTGCAAGTGCGAGCACGGGCCCTCTGGCCGGGTGCGGCTGACGGCCGGGGCGGAACAACTCCTGTCGAGCCGGCCCTGGCCGGGAAACCTGCGCCAGCTCGACAACATCGTCCGGAGGGCCTTCTCGCTGGCCTTGGTGGAGGCCGGCGGCTCGGGCGAGGTGGTGATCGAGGAGGGGAGTGTGGCTCGGGCATTGGCCTGCGAGGCGATGCCCGGACCGAAGCCGCTCTCCGAGGCATTGCGGCGCACGGCTCGCGCTTTCGTGGAGGAAGCCTGCCGGCGCGAGATTCCCTTGGACCTGGACCTGGCGGATGCCTTTCGGGGCTTCGTGCTGGGCGCGGCCGTCCATGAACTGGGCCGGGACGAGGCCTTCCGCGTGCTCGGCCGCGAGGGACTGGTCCGCAATCGCAATCACCACAAGGTCCTCAAGCGCGAGGTGGAGCGGGTGAATGCGCTGTTGACGGCCCTGGGCGAGGAAGATTCCTCGTTTTCTCAAATGCTGACATTGGAGCAATAGCGCTCACGCGGGCGGATGCGTTGATGCCAGACGCGTCCGCGTCGAATGGGAACGCGGCGAAACACTTTTTTCCCGTTCCAGTGCGTGTTCGAGACGTGCCTCCAGAGGGAAGGCCCTGGATGCCGCGTCTGGCATGTCCATTGCTAAATAGACATATCGCAGGACATTTTCTTAAACCCCCCCATCCCGGAGTTGAAGACGTGTCGAATCGAATCAATGGTCGTCTGCTGTGTGGTGCGCTCGTGGGAAGCATGAGCCTCGTCGCGTGTGGGCCCAAGGCCGAGGAGCCGGCTTCCGAGGTGAAGGACAGCGCGGCCGTCCAGTCCCTGCTGCCGGGCCCTCTGTCCATGTCCTGCGCGGAGGTGAAGGCCGCCGGACTCCCGATGGATCGCAATTACGTGCTCTACCTGAACGCGGAGTTCAGCAAACCCTACACCGCCTTCTGCGATGCCGAGGGAGGCACCTACCTGACGCTGCCGACGGGGGCTGGGCGCAACTTCTCCCAGTACATCAACGTGGCGGGGAAGTCCGTCTCCACCACGTGGAACCGGGTCCGGTTCGATCCGGCGACCCAGACCCTGGATATCGAAGACTTCCGCTTCGCCACCTCGACGGGAGGCATCCCCCAGTGGGACACGTACACCGTGGTCTATGGCATGGCGGGTGACTGCTCCGGTTTCAACTCCTCCGTGGGTCACGCGAACGTGGACCTGACGGGCCTGCCCTTCGTGGTCACCGCCAACTGGCGCACCGACGGCTACTACGCGGCCGGCGGGTCCACCAAGTCGTCCAATGACCAGGTCGTCGACATCACCGGTGGTGGCTACTGCGGCAACACCTCCGTCGATGGCGCCTTCACCTTGAGCTACCGCAATCGCTTCCCCCGGTAGGGACGGGTGGAAGTTGGTAGGTTCCGAGGTGAATGCACCTCTCCGAGCAGGCCAGGACGCGCGTCGCCGTGGTGGGCACCGCGCTCCTGGTGCCCCTCCTCTTCTTCCACCGCGCGGTGTTCTCCGATGAGATCTTCATCTCCCGGGACATCCTTCGGGTCTACTACCCGCTGAAGCAGTACTGGGCCGAGCGCGTCTCCCAGGGGCGGTTCCCGGACTGGTACCCCTACGATGGGTTGGGGCAGCCCTATCCGGGCATGGTCATCTCCGGCGCGTTCCACCCGGCCAATCTGCTCTACCTGTTGCTGCCGCTCGGGACGGCGCTCAAGGTCATCACGCTGTTGTCCTACGTGGCCGCGCTGGGGGGCACCTACCTCTTCGCCCGGGTGTGGAACCTGGGACGGGGCCCCGCGCTGCTCTCGGGGCTCACCTACGCGCTGTGCGGCTACATGGTGGGCATCAGCAACAACCTGCTCTACCTGATGGCCGCCGCCACCTTTCCGTGGGCCCTGTGGGGGGCGGAGCGGTTCTTCCGCCAGCCCTCTCCGGGCCGTGCCGCCGCCGCGGCCCTTCCGCTCTGCCTCGTGCTCCTCGGGGGGGATCCGCAGAGCTTCGCGGTGTGCAACGGCCTCTTCCTGGTGCTCGCGTTGCTGCGGCCGGGGGCGGCGAGCGTTCCCCGGGCGCTGTCCTGGGCCGGGCTGCTCATCGGGCTCGGCGCGCTGCTCTCCGCGGCGCAGATCCTCTCCACGCTTCACGTCCTGCGGGATGCGAACCCGGCCGCTGGCAGTGTCCTCGTGGCGACCCGCTTTTCCTTCCACCCGCTGCGGCTGGTGGAGTTGGTGCTCGGGCCGATCTTCGTCGACCCGGAAGTGGGCGCGGTGAGTTCTCCCGGACTGGCCGATCAGGTGCTCGACTCCGGCATGGGCACGCTCTGGGTGGGTTCGGTGCACCTGGGGGCCACGGCCTGTCTGCTGCTGCTGGGCGCCCTTTGGACGTACCGCCGCCAGCCGAGGGTGTGGTGGGGGGTGGGGATCGCGCTCTTCTTCCTGGCCTTGTCCATGGGTCGCGGCCTGCCCCTGTATGGGTGGCTCTACCGGTGGCTCCCCCTGTGGGATTCCTTCCGCTACCCCGAGAAGCTGCTGCCCTATTTCCTCTTCCCGTGCGCGCTCGGCGTGGGCGCGGGGCTGGAAGCCCTTCAGCGCGAGCCGTCCGCGCGGCGGCGGCTCGCCAGGGCCGGGTTCGTGCTCGCGGCGCTCTGCGGAGGGCTGGCCCTGGCGGAAGGAGGGGGCGGGCTGTTCTCCCGGGGCCTGGTGGGCTCGCTCTGGGAGGCGCCGGACCCCGTCGTTCTGGAACTCATCCACGGCAACGTGCTTCGCATGTCCCTGCTGGCGGCCGGAGCGTTCCTGCTCTCCAGTCTGGTGCTGGCCGGAGTGGACAAGTCCGGATTGCGCGCGGGCCTGCTCGCCGTGATGCAACTCGGTGTCCTCTACCTGTCCAACGAGGGCACGTACCACGTCACCTACCCGGACGTGCTGGAGCAGCCCACCCGCACCCTGGAGTTCCTCCTCCAGCACGAGCCGGGCACGGAGGCGGGGAGGGCCCGCGTCGTGAATGGGGTGCGCAACATCACTCCGCCCGAGATCCCCGGGTTGAATCCCATGGACATCGCGTCGCTCTACCTCACCGCGGCGCTCGAGCCGGCCATCCCCGCGCTCTGGCACCTGGAGGGCGCGCGCCCCTATCTCCCGGCCGCTTCCCGGCGGTACGTGGGCCTGTTCAACTCGCGCCCCTTCGACACCTGGTGGAGCCAGCTGGCGGGCCTGCTCCACGTGCGCTACCTCACCGTGGATGCGCGGACGTACCAGCAGATGGCCACGACTCCGGAGCAGGTGGCCACCGTGGACCGCTCCATGAGCCTGGTGTTGCTCCAGAACCCGAAGGTCCTCCCACGCGCCTACCTGGCCTCGCCCGTGTGTGTCCCGGATGAGCGGTCCGCGCGGGAGCGGATGCTCTCGGAGTCCTTCCGGCCGGGCCAGCAGGTGGTCATCGAGTGCTCCGGCGAAGCCCCCGAGGCCGCGGCGCCCTCCGAGGCTGGCGAGCCCGGGCAGGTGGCCTTCCTTCGCTACGAGCCGGAGCACGTGGAACTCGACGTGAAGGCCCACCGGCCCGGAGTGCTCGTGCTCAACGACGCTTGGTACGCCGGGTGGAGCGCCAGCCTGGATGGGCAGCCGGTTCCCATCCTGCCAGCCAACGCCGCGGTGCGCGGGGTGCGAGTCCCCGCCGGTGCTCACCGGGTGGTCTTCACCTATCAAACCCCCGGACGCGTCGCTGGGATGGCCGTGTCGCTGGGCACGTGGGTGCTGCTCGGGCTCGCGACGCTCGGGTTCCACCGCCGACGCGTTCCGGCCCGGGGAGTGTAGGCCCCCGACGACTGACAATCGTCATCGCTTGGGCACCCAGGTGCCGTGGAAGGTGAAGGGGAAGTGGTGGTTGAGCAGCACCCGGGCCACGGGACCCGCCCCGGGTGTCCTGGCGTCCAGCACCGCGACATAGGTCTGGTCTCGAGTGGCGTCATAGGTCTGCGTCAACAGCCAGCCATCGTCCTCGGCCGAGCCTCCCGGCCGGGGGATGAAGACGGGCTCGGAGGGGTAGTGCTCGGCACCCAGCGTCACCACCGTCTCCGCCCCCGTGTCCATGTCCACCTTCACCACCGCGTCCTGGGGGCCTCGCCAGGTCGCGGACCCCGCGTGCCCGGCCAGGTACATGTACCGGTGGCGGATTCCCGCCCGAAGGGGGGAGACGCCGGGAAACTCACAGCGCCGGTCCGACACCTGCTCGCTGCGCAGCGTGCCCGCCTTCACGTCCAGCGTCGCCCGGTGCAGCCGCCCCTGCGCGTCCGTGCTGGCCCAGCCCTTCGTCTGCTCGGAGAGCCACTGGTTGGTGCCGAAGTCTGGATAGCGCACGTAGTCCACGTAGATGCGCCCGCCGTGCTCGAAGCCATTGCCGAAGTGCCACGCGTGGAAGGGCTCCGCCTGGAAGCGCACCGCCTTCGAGGGCCGGTCGATGGGGATGACGAGCACCTCGGTTCCCAGCTCCGGCCGCCACTCGAAGTTGTCCGACAAGCTGCCCCGCCCGAGCATCATCCGGAAGAGCCGCATGCGCACCGGTGCCAACAGGAAGACCAGGTGGTTCGCGGTGGCGATGAAGTCGTGCACCAGCACCGGTCCTGGCAGGGGCAGTCCCCCCAGGTGGCGCACGCAGGGCTTGTCGGGCAGTTCGTACAAGTCCAGCCAGGTGACCGGGCCGTAGCGCACGCCGAAGTTGTAGGACGCCCGCCGAGACACCACGGCGTGCGGATGCGCGGAGAAGGCCGGTCCCACCACGCCGTCGAGGTCCGTCTCCCCCAGGGTGCGCAGATCCTCCAGCAACAGCTCCGTGGGGCGCGCGGCCTCCACCAGCGCGAACAGCCGTCCGTTCCACGTCATCGCCGAGGTGTTCGCCGCGTTCTTCACTCCGCCGAAGAGCCGGCGCCACAGCGTGGGAGCGGGCGTGCCGTAGTTGCTGTAGAGCACCTTGCCCGCTTCGCGCTCGGCTCGGATGCTCGGGGTGTCGATGGGCCGGGCGGCGGCCTGGGCCTCGCCGTCGGCCATGCGCACCGCGAGCACGCCGCCATCCCCGTCGAACCAGTGGCCGTAGCGCTGTCCCCCCACGCCGAATGACACCGGACCCACGCGCACCAGCATGCCCTTCAATTCCCGGGGCAATTGTCCTTCCACCTTCAAGGGTTCGAAGCCGTGCGCGTGGGGCAGGTCGCGGAAGGCCTTCAGCCAGGACGGCGGGGGACGCGGGGACGAAGCGGTGCTCGGCATGGGGGCAGCGCATCCTAACCCCAGGTGCCGGAAACGTTCGTTAGTGCACGCTTTTGTCCAGGAAGGGGAGTCCGGCCAGCAGTCCCTTGCCGGGAACGGACCAGAGCGCCTCGCCCTGGATGTCCCAGCCCGCGAGCAGATGATTGGCCGCGAGGAATCCGGCGCTGGTGGCTCGTTCCATCAACGCGGTGGGGAAGGGCAGCCGCACGAAGTCACCCGCGAGCGCCACCCGGGGGGAGGGGGTGTCCACTCCGGGGCGTGAGGCGAAGGAACCTGGCGTGAAGGCGGGGCAGTCCTGGCGAAGCAGGAATCGCTCCTCGAGGACCCGGGCGCCGCGCAGCTCCGGGTAGAGCTGGTGCAGGCCGGCCAGCAGCTCGCGCTGGAGGTCCGCCTCGCCCATGTCCGGGGGCAAGCCGTAGGCGTGGAGCTCCACCACCGCGCCCCCCGTGCGCGCGGCCCAGTTCCGGCTCTCGTTCTCGAACAGGTGGTAGAGCGAGATGTTGTCGAGCACCCCCACGCCCGTGGTGCCCGCGAAGGGGGCCCGGTCCGGCCGGGCGGGGCGATCCATCCAGAGCCGCCAGACGGCGAAGGGCGAGGTCAGCCCGAGCCCCTGGACGCGGGTGCGCCATTCGCCCGGGAGCAGCCGCGGGGAGTTCTCCACGATTCGCTGGAGCGCGGGCACCGGCGTGGCGAGCACCACGGCATCCGCGACGAGGGAGTCTCCAGAATCCAGTGGCAACTGGAACGCCCCGTCCGCCCGGGGCTCCACGGAGAGGACGGACTGGCCGAGCCGGAACCCGGCCCTCCGCGCTTCCAGGTAGCGGCGCAGCGGGTGCCACACGGCCTGGGCGAACGGCTGATCGAGCACGTCGAAGACGAGCCCTTCCGGATTCCCCATGAAATAGAAGTGGAACATCATCAGCAGCTCGGCCGCTGACAGGGACTCCTCAGGGTTGAAGAAGGAGTGCGCGAAGACATTGAACAGCATGTTCCGGGCGTGGGGCGGAAAGCGCAGCGAGTCCAGGAACGTGCGCGCGTCGAGGGAGTCGAACCGGGCGTACGTGCGCTCCATGTCGAACGTGAGCATCGCCAGGCCGGCTCTCCGGTCCAGGTGGAGGAGATCCGCGAGCCGCAGCGACGGCGTGCGCGCCACGAGGCTCACGAGGTTGAAGGGGGGCCGCGTGGGCAGGCCGGAGAAGGACTCCGCGCGGCCCTCCGGCCCGAGCAGGGGGTAGTCCTCCAGACGGCGCAGCCGCTCCAGCGTTGGATCCACCCGCTTCAGCAGGGCTCGCAGGTTGTAGTACTGGCGGAAGAAGGCGTGAAAGCCGCGCTCCATCTCGAACGGCTCGCCATCCGCCAGGCGCTCGCGCCAACTGCCCACCCGTCCGCCCAGGTAGGTCTCGCGCTCGACGACGGTGACGCGGATGCCCCGCTCAGCCAGGACGGTGGCCGCCGCCATCCCCGCGAGGCCTCCACCCACGACCACGGCGTGCCATGGCTCGGTCGCGCGAGACCGCGCTCGGGGTGGGGGAAGGTGCTTCTCGGGGGACGAGCGGCCGACGTGCGGCTTCGACAGTCCGAACGGAAGGGGCATGGTGGGGCTCCAGCCCCCCATTGGAGCGCACTCCCCCCTACTCGGACAGGGGCAGCTTGAGCTTGAACTCGCCGGGCGCGGACTCCACCGCCTGCCGGATGGCCTGCTCGAACTCCTTGCGGTGGGTGAACGTGGGAATGCCGCCCAGCTTGATGCTGGCGAGCGACACGCCCATGAGCACCACCTTCGAGCCGAACAGCACGCTCAGGGTGTTGATGTTCGTCGCGAGCGGCACGGCCCGCTCCGTCATCAGCGTCCGGGCCTGCGTGGCGTACAGCTCCATCTCTTCCCAGTCGTGGAAGATGTCCACCAGGGGCTCGGCGGAGACGATCTCCTCGATGGCCGACATGGCCAGGTGCGCCAGGTGGGCGTCATACATGGAGCCCTGGAATCGCGTCACGATCACATGCGGAGCTGGCCTCCACAGCTGCAACTCCCCATTCAAGGTCGTCCACGTCTTGGCCCCATGCATGACAGGAGGAACGCGCATGGCGGCCGAGTTACGGCACTCAGCGGCGGGAAGCAAGAGTCGCCTGTCGGGCAGGCGGGACGGGCTCATCCACGGTAGGGTGATACCTACATGAGCGACACTCCCGTGCGGTCCTGGCTGCTTCCCTGGCGAGGCCTGGGCTTGAGCAGCAACCTCGACGCGGCGGAGTCGCCGCAGCCCTACCGGTTGCTCGCCGAGGCCCCGGGCCTCTTCGACTTCGTGGAGTACAGCGCGCCCCTGTCGCTCGAGGAGACGCGGGCCCAGGCCTCGCTCTTCCCGGAGCTGTGGGCGCGCCGCGACGACATCCCCGTGCTCTTCCACCCGGTGCACCTCAACCTCTATGGCCCGGAGCTGGAGCCTTCGTCGGCGCTCGCGGCCATGGACGCGCACGCGCGGGCGGTGGGCAGTGCCTGGGTGGGTAACGATGTGGGCTGGTGGCATGCCGGGGGCCAACCGTTTCCGGGCTACCTCTACTTCACGCCCCCCTTCACCGAGGCGGGCCTGCGTGACTGCGCCGCCCATGCGCTCCATGTCCAGTCCCACTTGAGCGTGCCGCTCGCGCTGGAAAACCCCGCCGTCTTCGCGCGTCGCGGTGGGCTGCACGTGCTCGACTTCATGGCCCGCCTGCACGCGCGCACGGGCCTGCCGCTGCTGCTCGACCTGGGGCACCTGCTCAGCTACCAGCTCGCGGCGGGACTGCCCCTGGACGCGGGACTCGCGGACTTCCCGTTGGAGCGGGTCATCGAGCTGCACATCGCCGGAGGCGTCGTCACCCGGAGCGGGGCGCGGGGTTTCTACGTGGATGACCACACCCAACCCGTGCGCGAGGAACTGCTCGAGCTGCTGGAATCGCTCGTGCCGCGCTGCCCCGCGCTGCGCGCCGTCACCTTCGAGGGCGATGGACACCCGCTCGAGGTGGCCCTGCTCACGCTGCGCCGCCTGCGCCAGGTGGTGCCCGCGGGGCCGAGGCCTCCGCTTCCGCTCTCCCTCGAGGTTCCGCCCGCGCCCGCCCTCTCGCGGGAGAGCGCGCCGTGGGAGCTCTTCGAGACCGGGTATGGCGCGGCGCCTGAGCGGGGAGGGGACGCGCAAGGGGCTCGCGCGGAGACGGACTTCCGGCTCGCGGTGGTGGCCGAGGCGCTGGATCGGGACTGGCCCCTGTCACGGCTGTTGCTCGCGGGCACGCGCGAGCGTCTGCGCGCCTTCACCGCGTCCCCGGAGTTCCGCGAGCTCTTCGAGGATCCCCATCGCTCGCCGGGGCACGCCTTCGCGGCCTGGACGCGGCGCCAGTTGCGCGAGCAGCCGGACGAGGGCCTCGCGGCGGTGGTGTCCTTCGAGACGTTCCTGCCCAACGCCTGGCGCATGAAGGCGCCCGTGGTGCCGGGGCCGGGGCAGGTGGGACTCGCCGAGGGAGTGCGCCTGGGCACCTTTCCGGTGGACCTCACGGAGGTGGTGTTCGCCGCCCGGGCGCTGCGCCGCCACCTGGCGGGCCGGGCCTGGGCGGGCGAGGTGCTGGAGGTCAGTGGCCTGGAATCGCTCGCGCAGGTGGCCCGGCGTCCGGCCCCGGGCCCGTGGACCTTCGTGCTGCGGCGCAAGGGCCGGGGTCTGGAGGTACTGACGGCGCCGCCCTCGCTGCTCGAGGGCTTGCGGGTGCTCGCGCGAGCGCCCGCCGCCGAGGTGGAGGTCCCCGCTCAGGTGCTCGCCGATGGCGCCGCGCTCGGGCTGTTGCGCCGGGGGTGAGCCGCGAGCCTCACTGGCACAGCCCGCAGTCCCGCTTGCAACTGTCGTAGTCGTTGCCGGGGCCACACGACTCGCTGATCTGACAGGTTCCATCTCCACACGTGTAGATGTCCTTCGTGAGCAGCCGCGTGGTGAGGGCCGGGTAGGTGATGCTGTTGTAGGTGCACGACGTATAGAAGTTCCCCGAGACGTCCAAGGTGCAGATGTCCTCGCAGTTCGGATCGACCCGGACCATGGGCGCGCATTCCGGTGGTCCGGACTGCTTGATGGACAAGGCGCAAGCGCGCGCGGTGCTCTTGCGGTGGTTGAGCGGTGAGCGATCGTTGCCGACGTAGAGGCCCTCGCCGTTGAAGAGGTTGCCGAAGAAGCAGCCCTCGCGCTCGGGATAGAACCAGAGCTCAACGGGGTTCGTGGGGATGGCCACGCCCTTGGCGTCGCGGCCCAGGATGGACATGGAGATCTGCACGCCGAACTTGTTGGCGTGGGCCGCCAGGCACGCGGAGACGATGCGTTGCTCGGCCAGCGAGGCGTCCTTGCCGGCGCTCCAGTCCGGAGCGAGACCGAGTCCTCCCGTCCAGGTCCAGGTGTGGCCCGCCGAGGTGTACGAGCGCGTCACGCCCTCCGGCACGGCGCAGCGGACGACGTACTTCATCACCAGATCGTGGAGGGGAGGGTTCGTCTGGAACCAGCCGTCGAACTGGGGCGACGACAACCCGCCAACCGACAGGCCGTTGAGCGACAACCCGTTGAGCGACAACCCGTTGAGGGACAGGCCGTTGAGGGACAGGCCGTTGAGGGATTCCAACTCCTGGGTGTGGGTCGCCAGCGGTTCGTTCTCGGGCACTTCCTCCAGGGGACCGCATGCCCCCATGCCCAGGGACACGCCCAGCAGGAGGCTGGCGCGGGAGAGGGTGGTTCGGACACACGACAGACGGCGAATGCTCTCGGTCGGTACGATTTCCATGTCTTCCCCCCAACTTCCGGAAAACGGGACCACCAGAGATTTATAGGCTTAACGGGATAGGCTTGGAATGCGGGCCAGCCGAGTTCATCGGGATGCGTCGGTCGCAGGACAGCGGACGTGACCGCTGGGGTGCTGAAGCGCTTCCGCGAGGCGTCGAACTGTGGGCTTCTGGACGGAGCCTTGCGTGCGCCCGCTCACTGCGGTAGTTCGCGCCCCATGTCGTCACCCCTCGTCGTTGGCATCGCCGGTGGTACCGCCTCTGGCAAGACGACGGTCGCCCGGAAAGTCCGCGATGCGCTCGCCGACTGCCGCGTGGCCTTCATCGATCAGGACTCGTACTACCGGGACTTGTCGGACCTCTCGCTCGCCGAGCGACGCGAGGTCAACTTCGACCATCCCGACGCCTTCGACACGGACCTGCTCGTCGATCACATCCGGGAGCTGAAGGCCGGCCGCGCCATCCAGAAGCCCGTCTACGACTTCAACACCTCCACCCGGCAGCCGCACACCGTGCGTGTGGACCCCGGGGACATGATCCTCCTGGAGGGCATTCTCGTGCTGCACATGAAGTCCGTGCGCGACGAGATGAACGTCCGCATCTACGTGGACACCGACGATGACCTGCGCATCCTGCGCCGGCTCGAGCGCGACATCCACGAGCGCGGCCGCGACTTCGATCACGTGGTGAGCCAGTACCTGCGCCACGTGCGTCCCATGCACATGGGCTTCGTCGAGCCCTCCAAGCACCACGCCGACATCATCGTCCCGCACGGCGGGAACAACGACATCGCCATCGGCATGCTCGTGGGCGCCCTGCGGGGCCGGCTGCTCAACCCCCTTCCGCCGCGCTGAGCGCCGCGTTCAGCCGCGCCGGCGCAGGAAGTCGCGCAGCGGGCCGTGCAGCCGCCGGGCCTCGGACAGGAGGTCGCGGTGGGCGCAGGGCTCGGGCAGTTCGTGGTAGTGCGCCCGGACGCCCACCGCGCTGAGCTGATGGTAAGTGTCCCGCACGCGCGAGGGCGGCGCCAGCGCGTCATTCGCCGCGGCCGCCAGGAGCACCGGCGCGCGCACCTCGGCCAGACACTCGGAGAGATCCGCGCCCGCGTAGGCGGTGCACAGGAGCGCCCAGGCGTTGGCGTCGAAGGTGTCCGCGAAGGCCTGGGCCTCGGCTTCCAGGGCCAGCCCGGCGGAGTCGGGCGTCTCCGAGGCCATCACCCCGGGCCCTTGGACGAGCCGCAGATATTCCAGGTACTGCTTGCGCAGGGTGCGCTGGGGCGAGTCCGCGTCCATGCGCAGCGCGTGCCGGGTAAGCCCGAAGCGCTCGCGCAGGGACTCGGGCAGCGTCCTGGCCGCGCCCAGCACCACCACGGACGCCGCCAGCTCCGGGAAGAGCGCCGCGAGCCGCAACGCCACCACGCCCCCGAGCCCCACGCCCACCAGGGTCCGCGCCCGCATCACCTTCATGTCACGCAGCAGCGCCGCCACCGCGCGCGCCATGTCCAGCACCGTCACCGTGGGCAGCGCCGCGCCATACGGCCGCCCCGACTGGGGATCCACCGACACCGGGGACGTCGAGCCGAAGGGGCTGCCGAGCAGGTTGGGCACCACCACGTGCAGGCCGCTGGTATCCAACGGCCGCCCCACGCCCACCAGCTCCGCTCCCCAGCCCGACGACCGGAAGAGCGAGTCGGACGGCGCCGCCAACGCCTGATGTGAGTGCGTCAGGTCGTGCAGCAACACCACAACATTGTCGTCCGAGCGCTCTCCGTAGGCACACCAAGCGACCTGGGCCCCGCCCAGCAGGCCGCCCTCCTCCAGGGGGAGTGCAACCGGCGACACGTAGCATCCGGTGGTCTGGTACACGCGAGACAGGTCTCATATCACTACAGCCGTCAATCCCAGCGACAGGAGCCATTCGCTTGAAGCGTTATTTCGGACTCGCCCTCGTCATCGTCGGCGCCATTCTCGCCGCGGTGATGACGTCCCGTGCGGCGGGGGCTCGGGCTCTCGAGGCCCAGCGTGACGCGGGCCTCACCCATGTGCAGAAGGACTACCTGGAGCGCGTGGGGTGGATGCGCATCAACCCGGACGAGGCCTCCTACCGGCAGGAACTCTCGCCCTTCTTCAAGAAGTACTTCGAGCAGGTCTCCGAGCACCAGGATCGCTTCAAGTTGAGCAAGGAGTTCGACGCGTACCTGGCCGAGCTGGCGGCGCGCGGGGACAAGGACGATCGGGTCGAGGATCGCAAGGCCTTCTACACGTACACGCGCCGCGTGTTCGATCAGATGCGCGAGGGCAAGTACAAGCCGCTGTGGACGGCCACGGACAAGGGCATGCGCCTGGACGTGGCGGGCGTGGACTTCGTGAAGGTGCTCGACAAGCCGCAGGTGCGCCTGCAACTGGTGCTCTGGGGTGCCCAGCGCGAGGAGCGCATCGACGGCAAGATGAAGAAGATGGTGACGAGCGCCTCGTTCAACACCCATTGGAAGCTCACCGACGAGCGCGGCAAGCTCATTGGCGAGATGAGCGCGGAAGACCCTTCCATGAAGGTGGACTTCCCCGAGCGCTTCATCGCCGAGTTCCCCCCGCAGATGGTGCTCGGCCACTACGACATGGACCTGATGCCCAGCGAGGTGAAGAAGATGGAAATCACCTTCCAGGTGAGCTCGCGCGCGGCGTCCGGCGGAGACGCCACGGCGAAGTACCTGTGGAAGCTGGACGTGCCCTCCGACTGGCGGCTCGGCGCGGGCGAGAAGTGGGAGGGCGCCACCGTGTCCGAGCGCCCCGAGGACGAGATCGATCCCGCCAAGGCGGCCAAGCGGTAGGCCGGAACGCGGGCCATTTGAAACAGTTGAGCGGGCTCCAGTTCAACCGGGTGCGCGAGGGGCTGGCGTTCAGCAACGTCGCGACGTCGAGGATCCTCCAGTCGCAGGTGCTCCAGTACACCAAGCGGGGCATCCGCCTGATCGAGAACGTGTCGGACCTGCTCGTGCAGGACTTCGTGGCGGACGCGACGCTGAAGGACTCGGCCTGGCCCACGGAGGGCTTCCCCTTTGGCGTGTCCGTGGAGAACCCGGCGGATGCGACGAAGGGCTCGCACGACGTGGTGTTCAACCGGGTGACACTCCACCAGGGCGAGGGTGCCATCCGGCTGTGGGGCTGCTCGGACAGCATGCGCTCCACCCGGTAGTCGCGCACCGTCACGGCGGCGCCACAGTGCGAGCACCTCGCCGCGTGCACTTCCGCCCCGCACGCGACGCACGCCGCCGCGGCCCTGGTTGATTCAACGGCTTTCATGTTTTTTCCGACCCCCCGGAGTGCTTTCGCGGCGCCCGGCTCCTCGCGGATGGCCCCGAGGATAGCAGCCCGCTTCACCCGGGAGGAGGCGCCCGCCCCGCTGGAGTGGGTCAGGGGTTGGGCCGGGCGCGTGTGGTGTGCTCCACGAACAGCAGGCCGTCGTAGCACTCCAGGGGCCGGACCGAACTCAGCGACGGGGCGCCCTGGTCCGAGGCGACGAAACCGATGTCGTGCGTGAGGTGAGTGCGGCGCCACCACTCGTACGCGGGTCCGCTGCGTGGCAGCGCCCGGAGATCCACGGCCAGAAGGGGCCATCCCACCTGGGCGAGCGTGTCATCCAGGGAGCCCTCGGGCGAGGGCGGCACGGAGAACTCGACCATGCCCTTGCGCTCTGGCGGTGGGTTCGGATCCATGTTGAAGGCCTGGAAGGCGCCCTGATGGAAGGCGAAGCCCAGGACATAGAGCGTCGGGCCGAGCGCCTGGGCGAGGTGGCGCCCCATGGGCATGTCCTTCCACTCGCTGGGTCCCCGCATCACGTGCCCGTTGTGCGCCCACACCGCGATGCGCGTTCCGGGCGCCTGATGATCCAGGAGCCAGAGCAGGTTCGTCGCCATGGAGCGATCCCTTTCCCCGTTCTTCGCGTGGAGCACGTGGCCCAGGTACTGGCGCAGCACCCGGAGGTTCTGCCGCGCCAGGGTCCATTCCCCGGGGCTCGACCGGCGGGTGTAGGGCTCGCGCTCGCGCTCGAAGCGCTCGGAGAGGGTGTCGAGCAGCGTTCGAATCTCCTCTTTGCGCTCCTGGGGGAGCCGGAAGAAGGTTCGCGCGCTGGGCTCGGTCATGGGGGCGAGCGGTGCCTGGAGCGCGGCGACCTGGGCGGGGTCCACCTTCTCCAGATAGGCGAGCACCCGGGCCACCGCCGCGGGCGAGTACTGCATGTCCACGCCCTGGATCCGCAGCTTCTGGGTGTGGGAAGGGTCCTCGTTGTAGCGGCGCATCCACCGCACGAACTCCAACACCTCCTGCGTGTCCCAGGTTTCCCCCTTCAAGAGGGCGGCGGGCTCGCCTCGTCCAGTGAGGACGTAGTCATCGAGGTCGAGCATCTCGGCGAAGTTGCTCTCGAGGGCCAGCACGGTGAAGCCCATGCGCGTGGCGAGGAACTCGAAGAGGCGGTGCTTGAGCTGGAAGAACTCCCGGGTGCCGTGCGTGGCCTCGCCCAGGGCCACCACCCGCGTGTCCCGGAGCACGGGCCCGAGCGGCTCCAGGTCCTCGAATCCCCGTCCCGCCTCCACGGACTGGAGCTTCAGGCCGCTTTGCTTCACCCACTCCACGGCCGCTTGCCGCATCGCCTCATCCGCGGCCCGCTCCAGGCTCACCACGACGGGCTCTCCCCGCCGCGCCACCTGGAGCATCCGCGTCGTGTATCCAGGGGCCGAGGCGATGAGGACGTACGCGCCCTCGCGGGGGGTCTCCAGGTGGAAGCGGCCCGGGGCCGTGGCCGAGGGGAAGGCGACGTCGTCGTAGGGCATGCCGGGCCGGACGACGCGCAGCTCGGCGCCGGGAAGGGGCGCACCCGCTTCGTCCACGACGGTGGCATCCCAGGAGATTCGGACACCGGGCACGCGCAGCTCCCCAGGAGCCTCGGGTTCGCCCGCCTTCACCTCGATGGGCTTGGTGAACAGGACAGTGCCCTCGCGGGTGACAGCGGACAGGCTGTAGGTGCCAGGCGCGAGGGGCCCGAATGAAAAGGCGCCATCCGGCCCCGACGGGACGAGGCCCACCGGGGCATCCGTTCGCGGGTTCCAGGAGGGCACGAAGGGGACGAGGCCCACCCGTGCGCCTTCCAACGGTGCGCCATCGGCTCCCCGCACGAGCCCCGTGAGTAAGGGGCCCGTGGGGGCAGGGGGTCTGGTCTGGGGCGGGAGATGGGCTGGGCTACAACCAAGCCCCAGCACGAGCAGCAGGGTGGATGCGGTGGTGCGCATGGCTCTCCTCTTTTAGCTCGAAGGGATACCGGTCCTGGGATTGCACCACTCAGGGGTCATGATGAAATCTCTTCGCATGGCCCCCCGAGACCCCCCATCCGAGTCCACCGAGCGCAACGCCCCATCCGTGGAGAAAGCCTTTCAGGATGCTCCCTCGGAGCTGGTCGCGCAGATTTTCGCCGGTGAGCTTCACCTCAGTCCGCGTCCCGCCCGGCCCCATACTCGCGTGGCCTCACGCCTGGGCATCCTCATCGGAGGGCCCTTCTGGCTGGGGCGAGGCGGTCCCGGTGGATGGGTCATCCTGTATGAGCCGGAACTCCACCTTGGCCCGCGTCCGGACAAGCTGGTGCCGGACCTCGTGGGGTGGAGACGCGAGCGCATGCCAGACACCCTGGAAGGAGAGGAGACCCCGGCGCACTACGATCTTCCTCCGGACTGGGTATGCGAGGTGCTTTCGGAGCGGACCCGGCGCGTGGACAAGGGGCCGAAGATGCGCATCTACGCCCGGGAAGGCGTGCGCTACGTGTGGCACGTGGATCCGCTCGCGCGCACGCTCGACATCTTCCGGTTGGAGGGGAGCCACTGGCTGCTCGTCGACTCCTTCTCCCAGGAAGCACGGGTCCGCGCCGAGCCCTTCGAGGCCATCGAGCTCGAGCTGTCGCTCCTCTGGGCGGACTGATCGAGGGGATGGCGGTCCTGGGATTGCACCACCCAGGGGTCATGATGAAATCTCTTCGCATGGCCCCCCGAGACCCCCCATCCGAGTCCACCGAGCGCAACGCCTCGTCCGTGGAGAAGGCCTTCCAGGAAGCTCCCTCGGAGATGGTCGCGGAAATCCTCGCGGGTGAGCTTCACCTCAGTCCGCGTCCCGCCCGGCCCCATACCCGCGCGGCCTCTCGTCTGGGCATCCTCATCGGAGGGCCCTTCTGGCTGGGGCGAGGCGGTCCCGGTGGATGGGTCATCCTCGATGAGCCGGAACTCCACCTCGGCCCGCGTCCGGACAAGCTCGTGCCGGACCTCGCGGGGTGGAGACGCGAGCGCATGCCAGATGCCCTGGAAGGAGAGGAGACTCCGGCGCACTACGATCTTCCTCCGGACTGGGTGTGCGAGGTGCTTTCGGAGCGGACCCGGCGCATGGACAAGGGGCCGAAGATGCGCATCTACGCCCGGGAAGGCGTGCGGCACGTGTGGCACGTGGATCCACTCGCGCGCACGCTCGACATCTTCCGGTTGGAGGGGAGTCACTGGCTGCTCGTCGACTCCTTCTCCCAGGAAGCACGGGTCCGCGCCGAGCCCTTCGATGCCATCGAGCTCGAGCTGTCGCTCCTCTGGGCGGACTGAGCCCTCGTCCGGGGGATGCGGAACGCACCTGCAAACCCCGGGGGGCTGACATAGGCTGGTTCGGGTGAACGACATCACGGTCTACCAGCCGGACTACCTCCATGCCGGGGGCCGGTTCCACGAGGGACGCGCCCTGCACGTGAGCGCGGAGGGCCGCGTCCTGGCCGAGGGACCCGTGCCCGAGGGGGCCCGCGTCATCCGGATGCCCGGGCGCGCGCTGCTGCCGGGGCTCGTCAATGGACACTCGCATGCCTTCCAGCGGCTCATCCGCGGGCGCACCGAGTACGTGGCCTCGGGCAGCGGCTCGGATGACTTCTGGAGCTGGCGTGAGGCCATGTACCGCGCCGCCGAGGCCCTCACGCCCGAGGAGGTGTACACCGCCTCGCGGCAGGCCTTCCTGGAGATGGTGCTCGCGGGCATCACCGCCGTGGGCGAATTCCACTACCTGCACCATCAGTCGGATGGCTCTCCCTACGCGGATCGCAACGAGCTGGCGCACGCGGTGATTCGCGCCGCACGGGACGTGGGGCTGCGCATCGTCCTGCTGCGCGTGGGCTACGCGCGCTCGGGCTTCGGCGTGCCGCCCAACCCGAGGCAGCGCCGCTTCATCGATCCGGACGTGGACACCTTCCTCGCCTCGGTGGAGGCGCTGGTCCGCACCACGCGGGGACAGTCCGGCGTGAGCGTGGGACTGGCGCCCCACAGCGTGCGCGCCGTGCCGCGCGAATGGCTCGGGGCCCTCGCAGGCGCGCACCCGGAGCTGCCCGTCCACATGCACGTGGCCGAGCAGCCTCGGGAGATCGAGGCGTGCCTCGCCGAGCATGGTCGGCGGCCCGTGGAGTTGCTCGCGGAGCTGGGCCTCTTGCAGCCGCGTTTCACCGCGGTGCACGCCGTGCACGTGACGGACGCGGAGGCGCGGCTGCTGGGCGAGCGTGGGGCGGGCGTGTGCGCGTGTCCCTCCACCGAGCGCAACCTCGGCGACGGCATCGTCCCCGCGGACGTGCTGGGACAGGCGGGGGCTCGGCTGTGCCTGGGCTCGGACAGTCAGGCCACGGTGGATTTGCTGGACGAGGCGCGGCAGCTCGAGGGGCACTTGCGGCTGGCGCGGCTGCGGCGCGCGGTGCTGGACCCAGGCACGGGCGCGGTGGATGGGCTGGCGGCGCGGCTGTTCGAGATGGCCACGGTGAATGGCGCGCGCTGTCTGGGCCTGGCCTCGGGAGCGCTGGAGCCCGGTGCCCCCGCGGACTTCTTCACCGTGGATCTGACTCACCCCTCGCTGTTGGGCGCGAGCCCGGCCTCGCTGCTGGCCGGCATCGTGCTCGGCGGGGACAAGGCGGCGGTGCGCGACGTGGTGGTGGAGGGCCGGCGCGTGGTGAGCGAAGGACACCATCCCCGCGCCGAGGAGTCCGGCCGTGCCTTCCACACTCTCGCCCGGAGGTTGTACCCGTGAATGACACGTTGCCCCTTCTGAGGGCCTCCCTGACGGATCTCGTGGCGCTGGACACCACCTCGTCGCGGACCAACCTGCCCCTCATCGAAATGGCCCAGGCCCAGTTGGAGGCCGCGGGTTTCTCCGCCCAGCGCCAGCGCTACACGGACGCGGCGGGCGTGGAGAAGGTGAACCTGCTGGCGGTGAAGGGCGGGGACGAGGGCCGCGCGGCGCTGGCGTTGGTGGGTCACTCGGACTGTGTGCCGTATGACCCCGAGTGGAAGGAGGCGTTGCGGCTGACGGCGCGGGACGGGCGCCTGTATGGGCGCGGAGCGTGTGACACCAAGGGCTTCATCGCCTGCGCGCTGCACGCGGCCACGCGTGCCGAGCGGTTGAAGGCGCCGCTGCTGGTGGTGCTCACCGCGGACGAAGAGGTGGGACTGCTCGGGGCCAAGCGCCTGGTGGAGGCGGGATTGGGTCGGGCCCGGCACGCCATCGTGGGAGAGCCCACGATGCTGCGGCCGGTGCGGGCCAACAAGGGCTACTGCCTGGCGGAGGTGGAGGTGTTGGGCAAGGAGGGGCACAGCGCGTACCCGGCCACGGGGGCCTCGGCCATCCTGCGCGCGGGGCGCTTCCTGCGCCTCATCGAGGAGCTGTCGCTCACCACCTTGTGCGAGGAGCGGGACGAGGGCTTCGAGCCGCCCTTCACGACGCTGAACGTGGGACTCATCCAGGGGGGCAAGGCGAAGAACGTCATCCCGGGGTCGTGCCGCTTCACGGTGGAGTGGAGGCCCATTCCCGGGCAGCCGGCGCAGCGGGTGGCGGAGGCGCTGGAGCACATCCGCCAGGAGTTGATGCGCCAGGAGCCGGGCTTCGAGGCCCGCGTCCACGTGGTGCGCATGGACGCCGGAGTGGCCACGCGGGCGGATGCGGAGGTGGTGCGCTTCGTGGAGAAGGCGACGGGCAACGCCCCCGCGACCGTGTCGTTCGGAACCGAGGCCCCCCAACTCACGGCCCTGGGCGCCGAGGCGGTGGTGTTCGGCCCAGGAGACATCCGCGTGGCGCACCAGACGGGCGAGTTCGTGCCCGAGGAGGATCTGGTGCGCTGCGAGGAAGTGCTCTCGAGGGCGATCACCCACTTCTGCGGCACTCCGTGAAGCGCCGTGGCCCGGAGGTCAGTGATGGACGGAGCGCGGCTCGGATTCCGGCTTCTTGACGAGGACGTAGCACCGCCCTTGATACTTGATCGTCTTTCGGGGGTAAGGACATGCCGATGCGTCTCCGTACCTACAGTGCGCTCCTCTTCCTTCTTTTCGCCTGCGCTACAACAGAGCCAAAGCCACTCAACCAAGTGGCCATTCCATGGGCGCCTCTTGCTGCGCCAAAGCCCATCGCGCTTCCAGTGCCTGTCGGTTTGACGCCGCCCGTGACCGTCATGGTGGACCCCAACGCGCAGAAGCAGGAGGAACCGGAGGCGAAACCGGAGAGTTCCGGATCGAACCGAGGTCCGCCTGCTCCACTGACTTTGGAGCGCCGCCGCCCTGAGTGCGAACCCCGTCCGGTGTCTCACCTAGGCGGGGATGCCCTGCATGACTGGTGCGCCGATACGTTTCCGCCGAACTACTACCCTGGCAAGGACGTGCTCGTTGACGGCAAGCGCTTCGACGCGTTGCAAGTCGGTGCGCCCGTGCTGTGGGAGATCAAGACCGATCGTTTCGACACGTACACGCCCTTCCTCCGGAATCGGGTCATCAGCGATCAAGTGGAGGAACTGCGCCGCGAGCGAGAGATCGCGGTGGCATGTGGATACGGCTTCGTCGTCGGTGTGAGCAGCGCCGCGCACCGTACCGTGCTCCTCAACGAGGAGCCCCTTTTGGAGATCGTCCTCACGGGGTGCTGAGATGTCGACGACGGAAAACTCCCTCGGCCTCATCGTCTACGCACCCGCGCTCGTGGGCGATGATGGTCGCCCACTCGCTGTCACCCATGGGCTGGAGCGGGCGCTTCCCAACGTACGCCTCGAATGGAAGGTTTCCAAAGAGGGGCGGCCCATCGCGTTGCCGCGGCGCGATGCGTGGCTCGCTGAAGCGGCGGCACGTGGCGAGTTCCCTCTCTTGTGCAACGGCGACGAGAGCTACCCCGTGACCCTCTATGGCCTGGAGACAAGCGCTCGCTCCGCATCTGGTGGCCAACCGTTGCTCGACGTCCATGCGCAGATGCCGCTGGTTGAGGCGGTTATCGCGGCGGCGGCGGATGTGTTGGAGGGCATTGCGGAGGGCGCACGCGCGTTCTGGGGGCATGCGACGCCGTTGAGCGCGGGGGCGGAAATAGCGCTTCAAACAAGCCGTCCGGCGCATGGGCCGCATCGTCCGCCGCGGGGATTGCCGGCACTCAAGTTCCCGAGGGAAATCCGCTCTCCTGAGATTCCTCATCGCTTGGGGTGGCTCAACTACTGGTCGGCCGCTGCCGCACGGGCCATCGGTTTCCCGGACCCCCCGCGCGACGCGGATCTGCTGACGCGGGCGCGTCGCACCGCGACGGGCGGGTGGATTGTACGGTTCACGGATGTGCCGCTCGATCTCGACAACTCCGCTCACCTCGACGCGCTCCTGCGCACCTACGAACGCTTCCCTGAGATCGGTGGGCGCGCCACTCCGTGAGTCACTGGGGTGGTTTTGGACGGCCGGTCAGGGCTGGACGGAGCGCGGTTGAGGATCCGGCTTCTTGACGGGCACGTAGCACCGGCCCTGGTACTCGGCCGAGCGAGGATGACATGGGGCGGCTCGTTCATGTCGAATCCAACAACCACCTCGAACCTCGACCTCCAGGCCTTCGGCGCACGGGGGCTTGCGCTGCTCCTTGAAGGGCGTCTCGGGCATCGGGTAGGCGATGGCTGGAGTAGAGAGGTCCTGTCCATCCGTGAAGAGGGGTGTGTTGTCGGGCGAGTCGCGCATTGTCGGAGGCGTGGACACATGTGGCCAGAGAAGGAGGGCGAGTCCCGCCGCCAGGGCCACGCCCACGCCCGCGAGTCCCCAGCGCCTCACCCCGTGTCGTGAGCGGAGAGGCCGGGGCCCGCGCTCGAAGTGGGCCCGGACGTCAGGCGGATGAAGCCCAGGGTCATCTCGTGGAGCGTGGGGAACTTCGCTCCGGCTGTGCGCTTGGGGTGCAGGAAGAGGGCGTTGGGTTCGATGTGGTTGGTGGTCTCCGCGCTCCAGGGCGTGTGCGTGCGCCAGTCTCCGTAGAAGTGGGCTCGCCCCCGATTCCAGGGCCCCGGTCTGGCTACTCGAAGACGGCCTTCACGTCATAGGAGCCGCTGGTCCAGTCGGCCGCGAGGTACCACGTTCCCACGGTCGGGTTGGTCCAGCTGCACCCCTGCGAGACGCCCGTATTCGTCGAAGCACAGTTGAACTTCGTGCTCGATGCGGGCTTGAGGCCCTGGACGTACAGGATGAGCTGTCCCGGGTCGCTCGACGTCTCCGTGGGGCCCCGGGTGGTGAAGGTCAGCTTCGTCGTCCCCGAGGGCACCTCGATCTTGAACCGGCCGTTGCCGGTGAGCTCCGTCACGGCCACGCCATTCATCAATGACGCGTAGGTCGTGTCGTTGTTCCAGCCATCGATGCCATCGTTGATGGTGACCATGTTTCCCCAGGACGCGGTCGCGGGCGTCTTGGATTTGATGGACACGCGCCGCTGTCCCGGGGAGCTGTACAGGAAGTGGTCCGGGCACAGGGTGAAGCGACCGGACGTCGTGCACGTGAAGACGTTGCTGTAGGACATGTCCGCGAAGCGCACGTCGGTCGGCGGATTCACGCCCGACTGGATGTCGACCCGCATCATGTCCGCGGCCGAGGGGATGGTGACGGAGAAGACCTGGGCTTCATTGGGACCGATGTAGATGTTCGGAACCGGTGTGCCCAGCGTCAGCGGGATGACCTCGTGGGTGACGCTGTACCGGGCGGTCAGCACCACGTCCTTGAAGTCCGTCTTCCCCTCGACGCGGATGAGCCATGTCCCCGGCGCCGGATTCTCGAAGACACAGACCTCCAGGCTGGTGGGGTCTTCGCTCCGGCAATCCGCTTCCGTGAGCGTCGGGCGGGCGCCATGGCGGACGGCGAGGTTCGCATTGCCCCGGCCACCGGACATGCCCACCACCCACCGGTTCTTGCCCTGGGGCACCTCCACCTTGAAGTACTGCACGGAGCCCAGGGCGCCCTTGAACGCCACCACGTTCTCCCCGCTGGCCAGCGCCCTCACACCCTCGCCGGGCGTCGTCGCGAAGGTCGTGACCAGGCGGGCACCGGCGAAGGACTCGGTGCCCCGGACGGCCACGTACCAGGTGCCCGGTTGCGGGTGGGCGAACTCGCAGCTCTCCTCGTTGTTGGGATGGGTGGACGCGCAGTCGTACGTCGTGCCCGGCGCCTCGCCATACTTCACGTACAGGTCAGCGTTGCCCGTGCCGCTGCTGAGCATCACCCGGAAGTCGCTGAGTCCGGAGGGGACCTCGACCTTCCACACGCGCTCACTGGTCGGCGAACCCGCGAACGGCTGCTCCTCGAAGCCCGGCGTCATGAGCGGGGGGGTGGAGGAGGTCGTCGCCCGGACGATGCCCTCCAGCGCGGCCTTGCTCTCCACCAGGACGTACCACGCACCCGCCTGTGGATTGTCGATGACGCAGGACCGGCCGGCCGGGACGTCGTTGTACGTCCAGGATGTCCCCTTGCACGTGAACAGGGACGTCGCGGGAACGGCCCCGTACCGGACATACAGTTGCGACGGGGCTCCACCCTGGAAGACATGATCCACGCGCAGCTGGGCCTGACCCTCCGGAACGTCGATTCGCCAGTACCGGAACTCACGCAGCGCGCTGGCGGTGAAGGCCACGGGAAGGCCGTCCGCCAGCGGGGAGACCGGGCCGCCCCCGTACCACGCGGCCAGCATGCCGTAGACGATTCCCGGCGTGAAATACACCGTGACGTAGTAGCGCCCGGGCAGGGGATTGGCCAGAGAGCAGGGAGTCCTGCAACCGTCGCTGAGGTTCGTCGGCCAGGTGCCGTACTTCACCACGGCCCAGTTGCCGTGCTCGTTCGTGAGCGTGAAGTTGGCCTCCGACTGCCCCTCCGGAACGTCGAAGGAGTAGTGGAGGCGATCGCCGCCGTACTGCACGGGCTGGTCCTGCGACAGCGCATACACCGGGGGGTATCCCGTGGAGAAGCTCAGGCCCGAGAACGTGGTGAAGCCGCGCACCAGGATGTACCAGTCGCCTGGAGCCGGAGCCTGGAACTTGCAGCCGGTGCCGCAAGCCGTGCCCTGTCCCCGCTTCGGCGGAGTGCCATGCTGGACGAACATCTCGGCGACGCCCGTCCCCTGTGTCGTCTGGACGTTCAGGTACGGCATGCCCTCGGGAACGGTGACGGAGTAGTAACGGTCCTCGACCGGGCTGCCGGAGAGGCCGGTCACCTGCTGATAGTTCTGCAGCGGTGTCACCGTTCCGTTGCTCGTGGAGGCCACCACGCGGGCAGTCAGACTCAGGTTGTAGAGCGCACTGTTCGCCCGGAGTATCAGGTACCACGTCCCCGCTTGCGGATTGTCGAACGTGCACGAAGCGGGGCCGCTCGAGTAACTGGCGAGGCAATCCACCGCGCTGCTCCCGGGGAACGGGTCTCCCCGCTGGACGTAGAGCGAGCGGATGACAGACGAGGTCTCCACCACGAGCCGGGACTGCCCCGAGGGGACATTGAGCGTGTAATAGACCAGGTCATCCTTCGCCGCGCTGATGCCCGTCACCGTCTGCCCATTCGTGAGCGCCACGGGCGTCTTCGCCGTTCCGGTCACCCAGGGGAGGATCTGCGTCGGAGACTTGTTGGTCGTCAGCAGGACGTAGTACCGGCCCGCCTTGGGCTTGAAGATGTCACACGTGACGTCGCAGTCGTAGAGCGTATCCGTGGGACGGGCGCCCAACCGCGCCTTCACCGTGCTGGTGCCCGAGGAATCGATTTTGAATCGGCCCTTTCCCGCGGGGACGTCGACGAAGAACATCGTCGGCTTGTTGGAGTAGTGGAACAGGTTGACGTTGGGGGCGAGCGGCAAGGGCTGATTGAAATAGACGACCAGCTTCGCATTGGCGTACGCCGACTGGCCTTCGATCCTCACGCTCCAGGTGTCGGCGACCGGAGCCTGCACGTTGCACCGCTCCTCGTTGTCGCTCCCGCGTGAGCTACAGTCGTAGAGGATGTTGGTGGGAATCTCACCGCGCTTGACGGCCAGGTTCGCGTTGCCGGTGCCACCCATCAGCGCGAAGGAGACTTCCGAAAGACCGGCGGGAAGGTTGACGTAGAAGTAGGTCAGCGATCCGGTGGCTCCGCTGATCGTGATGGGAATGCCATCCTTGAGCTCCGTTCCAGGCAGCGTGACGGCGCTCGCCGTCTGGGATTCGAGGGGGGGTGGAGCTCCGGTTCCGTCCGTGCGACCGCAGCCCACGGCCAAACTCCACATGAGTCCAACGAACAGGGCACTGCGACTTCTGATTCGCATGGTTTCGTTCCTGGGACCTTCAAGTCCTCGCGGTGCGGCGAGGACGGATTATTCACGGAAGGTCCGACATGAACGGTCTCGCGGAGTAACTGTGGCAAGCCCCAGCAAGCGGCCACCACCGTCTGCGTGGACTTCTGACGTCCGGCGCCCCGCGCTCAGCCGGCCTTTCTCGCCCAGGCGCCGAACACCATCTCCCAGAGACAGGTGCCGTTGCCCGCCCGCATCTCCTTGGCGAGCCGCTCGTCGAGCGTGTCCAATTCGAGTTCCTCCTCCGTCGCGACCCCCATCCCCACGATGCGCCCGCGCATGGCGCGCATGATGGTGCCGATGGTGTGCGACTGCTCCGGCGTGAGGACGGTGGCCTCGGCGCGGACGCGCTCGACCTTGAACCCGGCCTTCACCAACGATGGGGCGAGGTGAAGGCCCATGTGGAGGTCCGCGCCCTCGCGCGCGACCGTCTTCCACATCCAGCCGCTCACCTGTCGGTGCAGCGGCATCTCCGGCAAACAGACGGGCATCGCCGTCGAATCGTGCTCCTGCAGGACGATGAGGCCACCAGGCACCAGCGCGTCGGCGAGCCGCGCGAGGCTGGCCACCGCGTCGGGCTGGTACATCAGCACGCGCCGTCCGATCACCGCGTCGAACGGACCGTGCTCGCCCGGGAGTGATGCCAGGTCGGCGCGCACGAAGTGGACGTGCTTCAGGCCGAGGTCGCGGGCGCGCTGACGTCCAACCTCGAGCGGCGCCTCCTCCCGGTCGATGCCCTCCACGCTCCCCCGCTCGCCGACAAGCTCCGCCGCCAGGAACGCGACGTCGCCCCGTCCGCAGCCGATGTCGAGCACGTGCATGCCCTCGCGCACGCCCGCGTCGACGAGCAGCCGGCGCGTCCACTCTTCCGCCAGATTCTTCATGAGTCTTCCTCCGCTCCTCACGGAGCAGATATCACCCGGCGAGCGCCAATTCTGGGGGAGCGCCCGGGGTGTGGCATCATGTCGCGGTTCGACCCGGGGCAAGCGCCACCCCAGGCCGCGGGGTGTTGAGGCTCAAGACAGCCAAGAGGTCCAGGGCGTCTTCCCGCGACCCTGCTGGGAGGGGTGGGGAGGTGGGGCGTCTTCCCGCGACGTCTCCTTCTCGCCCGGGGCTAGAAACAGCTCACCGGCCAGCAGGATGCTGGCCAGCACACGGAGCCAGGGTGAAGTTGCAGGACTGGCTCGCCCGGTACCCACCCTGGCACGACTTGCCTCCTTTGATTTGACTGGCGGTGAGAAATAGTTCAACACCATGGGCCTGTCCAGGTCGTTGGAATGCCAATCTGTTCACAGGACAAGGTGACCGCAGCCCAGGCGCTCACCCTGTGCGCGGACGCTTCCTCAGTGAAGCGGCTCCGGGAGAGTGGCGTCGCCCCGCCTCGTCCATGAAGCTGGCGAAGAGATCTCCCAGCTTGAGGCCCCGCGCCTGGGACTGATCGATGGACCGGCTCCTCCAAGCAGGTGAGGAGGAGAAGTGGCGCTGGGTGTACCCGGTGGAGACGCCCTGAGCGGGTGTGCGCGCTCAGAAGACGTCGACGCGCGCGCGGCCGGAGTTCTCCCGGCGCAACCACAACCGCCATTTGTACCGGGGCGTTTCCTCGCCTCCGTAGTTGTACACACAGCAGGGCGGCAGACCCGTCGCGGCCAGCGTCTGGCCCAGCCGAAGCGCGATGCTGACGGGGACGGAGGCGAAGACATGGAGCGTCTGGAAGCGGGGGTTGCCCGCCACGTACCGGTCGAGTGCCGTGCGGATCTGTTGAATGTAGGCGTCGAGCTGGGCTTCTCGCCGGACGAGCCCTCGCTCGGGGGTCTTCACGGTGAGGTGAAGATCCAACCCCACCTCATGCGCGGGCAACACCTGCTCGCAGTCCTCGGGGCTCACGTTCGCCGAGATCGACAGCCGGAGCCGGGCGGCCCTCCCGGTCGTGGACAAACGCTGCTTCTGCTTCAAGGGCGGAAAGCTGCCCTGCGCATCACGCATCCAGGTGAAACGTTTGATCTCCCGGTCGTACTCGACCACATGCATGGGACGGGTGTTGGCTAGGAACCCCACCAGTGCCGCCAGGGGAATGTAGGGGAAGCCGTAGTAGACGAGCTCCAGGTTTCGTGTCGTCAGGAGCCGCTGGAGTTCGCCCTCGGGTGAGAGTAACCCCTCCACCTCTTCTCCCAGCCGGTTCCAGTCCCTGCCCTTCAGCGCGAGCGTCTGGTCGAGCACGACCTTGCGGACCTCGCGGTGGGCGAAGAGCGCGGGCATGTCCTCCTGCTCGGGGGTGGCATACGTCCGATCGTAGGCCTCATGGCACAGCAGGACGAGTTCCCCACGAGGCGCGGAGGTGGGTGGAGGGCGTGATGTGGAGCGCCTCAAGGGATCCAGCGCGGCGTCATCCCCTTCTCGCGCGTAGAGCTGGAAGGTGGCCCAATCGAACGATTTCTGTTGGAAGAGTTCCTGGCGGGCCGCCGCCAGCGCGGGCCGCAGATGGCCACTGCCTCCCAGGAGTTCCCCGTAGAACGACCGCGTGAAGAGCACGGAGCCGGGTCCCGAGACGGGCAGTCTCGAGGCGATGACCGCGGGGGTTCCCTGCCGGTGGAAGGCCTGGGCGAGGCTGCCCAGCAGGTGCGCGGGCGTTCCGGTATCGCCGCTTTGGCACACACAGAGGATGACCAATCGGGGAGGCTTCTGGAGCGTTGACATCAAACGTTGGATGTCAGGCGGACTCAAGGGGTCAGATCCCTCCTCCCAGTCCTCGGAGTTGAGCACGAGGCCACAGGTGCCGTCTTTCAACCGGGTGCCATGACACAGCAGGTGCAGCACGTCGATGGGACGAGCCGGGTCGTTCAAGGCCCGCGTCAGCGAGCGACGATGTGCATTGGGAAGGAAAGAGAGCTCCGCGCCCGTACATGATTCACAGGCCTCCTGGAGGGCCTTCTGGTGCTCGGTGAAGGGCACGCGCTCGCTGGCGGCGGAACCCGCCAGGAGGATGCGAAGGGTCCGCTGACCCGAGTCCTGGGACTGGGTTCGAGGCCATTCGTAGCGGATCAACAGGTCCGGTATTTCACAGAGCCGTGTGTCACTGGCGCGCAGGGGAAGCAACTCCCACGGCAGGTAGTACAGCTCGGCGGCATGGGATTTGATGGTCAGATGGATGGGCCGCTTTTCCCTGCGCGCCTTCTCCAGAGTCTCCTCATCCGCGACCCAATCCGCGGTGTCCAGGAATTCGCGAAGGCGCTTCCCGATCCGGCTGACGGCGAGGTCGTCCCGGCGGACTGTATTCAATCGGGCGAGGTCTTCGTGCAATCGCGCGTCATCCCAAGGAAAGACAGCCTCCCGAGGCGGACCGCTGTTGCGAAGGACGATGTACGTCTCCGCGACATGACCGAAGTGGTGGGGATCGTCCAGTTTGTTCTTCCGGAGGAATTCGAGGCGGAGTTCTTCGATCTGGGGGGTATGCGACATGCGTTCATCCAAGACGTGCTTGAGGAGAATTGTTACCTCGCCTCCGCCAAGGGGTGGAGGCCATGCGACCGGCGATGGCCCTCCCACAGCCGTATCCGGTGGGTCCCCACGATGGCGAACAGGAGGAAGTCCGCCGCGAACTGGTCCTCGGATAGCCGGCGCTTCCAGTCCGAGAGGTCGATCCGGGACGGCGTGGGACAGGCCTCCGGGTGGGTGTGCCACTCGCCCAGGTAGTGACAGGTGCCCTCCGATTCCCGCCACCGCCGCGCGATGAGCCGTTGGTGGGCCTCCTGGTGGCGGAAGAAGGACAAGCGGGTCCGCCGATCTCCCGGCATGGGCTCGGACACCTCGTCCACCACCACATCCGCGCTGTCCACGATGTAGCGGCCGAGCAGGATGCCTCCCGCTTCCGGCTGGAAGGCACCCACCTGGCGGAAGGACTCCATTCGCCGTAGGGCGTGGACGTCGAGTTTTACGCCTCCGCCTCCCGGCCGCCGGAACACGAGCCTCCGGTCGGGATTCACGTCCGGCATATACGGCAGTCCGAGCGCACGTAGGCGTGGGTCTCCTGGACGTCCCGCGTCTGGGCCTCGTACCAGGGCGTGACCTCGAACCCCGCCTGGAGGAAGGCGCTCGCATCCCCCTTCCAGGACACCAAGGGTGCGCCCCGTTCCTCTCCCCGCAGGACCCGCAGGGCGAGCCGCGCGGTGAGCCAGGCGAGGTGCTGGGCGTCGAGGTCTCCGAAGGGCATGTACTGGCTGCCACAGCCCAGGGTATCCCGGGTGTACGTCACGCCTGGCGTCGCGAAGGCCGCGAGATTGCGCAGTGCCGCCCCTCGGACTGGGGCGTCATACAGACATTCCAGACAGCCCCTGGGGGTGTCGGTGCCCCGGCCCCGGGTCAGCAGGGCATGCCCACCCAATCCCAGGGGTTCCAGCCAGCAGAACAGGCCGGGAGGGCTTCTCGGGGTGTTCCACAGCCGTTGGTTGAGATCGAGCTCGAACGTGGGATTGCCCAGTGCGGTGATCACCAGATCCTGGCTGTCCAACAGCCGGGGCTTCTCCCGAAGGAGGGTTTCGATATGCCGTTCATACGGATGGACCGTGATGTATGGCAGCAGGCGTTCGAGTTCGTTCGCCAATCCCGTCACCTTGGGTTGTGCCACCCATGCTCTTCCACAGACATGGCGGTAGGTGTTTTCCCAGGCGAAGCGGTCTGGATCCACCAGGGTCAACTCGCCCACGCCGGCCCGGGCCAGCGCCAGCGCCAGATGGCCGCCCACCGCGCCACACCCGGCGAGCATCACCTTGCGTCCACGCAGGTCGAGATTCGCTCCGCCCCGAGGCGCCAGGAAGGCGGCGTCCCTGCGTTGCAACTTAAGCTGCTCGATCCGTCCGTCATCGCCGTCAGGAGCCAAGGGGTGTCGACCTCGTGTGTCATGGAATTGGATGCCGATGAGGGCGCGCTCGCCTTCCGGACGCCGCACCCCGAGGATGACCACCGAGGAGTGCTTGCCGCAGCGGCCCAGGAGCTTGTTCAACGCGCGCCTGTCCCGCTCGGGCAGTGCCCGCACATACCCCCGCAGCGTGTCCAGCCTCGCGAGCTTCGTCGGGTGGAAGTCCCGGTCCACGGCGAGCGGATCGATGGGGATGTAGACCGCATTGCGCTGGACCGAGGGCAGGACGGGAGCGCGTTCGGGAGAGAATCGGATGGGGTCGAGGGAATTGTCCGCCACGGCGAGCAGAGACTCGTCCTGGTACAGTGCTTTGGTCAGGTGAGGCCGCTCCCCGGCGGCTACGAAGCAGGGCACGGCAGGCGCGAAGAGACCGCCCTTCCAATAGGAGACGAGCTCCTGGGCGAAGGCCGCCGCCCGATCTCCGGTGAGGATCTCCTGGAGCAGGCGGCGGGCTCTCCAGAGGGTCTCACTGAGGATTCCCCAGGGGTCGCGTGCATCCAGGAAGAGATCGGACTCCGCCTCGAGGCAGAGCCGTCCATTGACCAGGATATGGGGACGGTACTTCACCGGGGGCGTGAGGGTCTCGATGAAGACTTGGGGCAGGCACAGTGGAAAGACAGGGGGCAGCTCGACCCGGACCCTGGCGACATATCCCTCCAGGCGGATATGGCCCCAAAGGATTTCCCGCTCCACCCCATCCGTCCACATCGAGGTACGCACCTCCGCCTGGTCGATGAGTTCCTGGCTCTGGCCCAGGCGTTCGAGCAGCGCGCGCCGGGAGGCGGACGGCAGCACGTCCGATGTGGACGGGAGCGGGTTCATGCGGACATGCCGCTCGTGGCCGTGGCGATGCCCTGCACCACTCCCGTCTTGTTCTTGTCGGGCACGGGGAACGCCTCGCCGAACTCCTTGCGCATCCGCAGACACGCCTCGCGCGGATCCAGCTCCTGCTCCACCGCGTCGAGCTGGGTCCTCAGTTGGATGAGCCGCTCGCGGAAGGTCGTCATCTGGCCCGGCGTCATCCGCTCGAAGATGTCTCCGTGGGGCACCACCGGCACCCGCACCTCGAGCCGGTAGAGCGGAGAGCCATCGCCCTTGTACCCGGCATGATGGAAGCCTCCCAGCATCCTGTCGATGAAGGTCAGCAGGGCCGTGCGGTCATCGAATGCGACCGGACCGGAGAAGGGCCGTTTGAGGACCGGCACGAACCACTGGCCCGCGGCGACGGTGAGGCCGATGCCCGAGGGGGCGTTCTGCCCGTCCGTCTTGAACTTCTCCGTCTTCCAGCGCTTGAGGGCCCGGATCACCCGCAGGAACTGCGCTTCCTCGTCCGGGTCCGGGAACCGGTTCTCGACCCACGTGCAGAGCTCCTGGGGACTGGAATCCTCCCAATAGCGATCCTTCAGCCCGGAGCCGTGCTCCCCCTTCGCGATGACGAGGCGCGAGGCGTTCGCCCGGGCGTGCACGTAGATGGCCAAGTCGACGTGGTAGGCCTGTTCGCCCGCCTGTTTGTAATACACCGTGACGCACGAGCGCCGGATGCGCGTGGGAATGGACGTGTGGCCCTCCAAGGCGTCCGCCACCACCTGCTTCAACACGACCGGGTTCGGGTAGTGAGTCTGGTCGCAGTTGAAGCGCAGGCCCACGTCGATGTCGTACTCGCCCCCCTCGGAGGGTTGGATGCCCGTGCCCATCTGGTAGCTGCCCTGGTTGAACGTCTCGAACGTGGGGATGTCCTCGCCCTGGCGCCGCAGGGCCTCGAACTTCTGGAGCAGCCGGCGGTGGATGGCATCGCGCTTCTCGCGCAGCATCTGGTTCTCGTCGAACCGCTTGAGCCGGATGGTCGCGTCGAACTGCTCGAGGTACTTCTGGATGTTGGCCATGTCAGGTCTCCGGGGAAGGGGGATGGGGCAGACGCACCGCGGGATCTCCCAACAGCACGTAGGCCATGAGGTCTTGGCGTTGCAGCCACAGGTACGCCTGGGCGGCGAGGTCCATGGAGGCACGCGTGCCGCCGCGCAGGGCGTCTCCGGCGTGCCGGGACGTCAGCTCCATGTTGGTTTCGTTGAACACGTCGAGCAGTGCGCGCAGGGCATTACCGGCGCGGTGGCCTCGGCTGATGGCGCGCAGGACGCGCCAGAAGCGCGAGGACGTGCGCTGGCCATTGTCGAGGAAGCCGCAGGACCAGGCGAGGTCCACGTGCCCCATCACCGCCAGGGGGCCTTCGGGATTGGCCAGCGCCGCCTGGGGCAGCGCGGCGATGAAGGGCCGCTCCTCGCCCCGGGCCTCCTGCTGCGAGAGCGTCCGCTCATACGCGGCGCCCATGTTCTTCAAGAAGGGGGTGTACAGCCCGCGCCGTGGCGTGCCCGCGCTGAAGCACGCGAAGCAGAACCACATGCCGCCGGGCAGGAAGGGCCCCGTGGCGACGTCCGCGTCCTCCAGGCGCCGGTGCTCGGAGAGGACCAGCGCGCCCTGGGCGCTCCGCCGGGCGGACGCGTGTGCTTCACCCGTGGGCAACGAGGCCCCATGGCTCACGGAGAGCAGGACCGCGGGGATGGGGTCTCGGGCGGCCTCCAGCAGGGCCCGCTCCGGGGTCCGGGGGTCGTAGTCCAACTCCCGTGCCTCCACGCCCCGCAGCGCGCTCGTGTGCCGCCGGGTCTCGAAAGCATCCAGGCACGGCTTGACCAGCTCGCGATGGCCCAGCGTGGTCGCGCTGGAGCCATCCTTCGCGGTGTAGAAGAGCAGGCGGGTCCGGGCCTCGGGTGAGCGGATCCGCTCCCAGCGCAGCACCTTGTCGACATAGCGCGTGTAGCCCTCGTCCGACGCGAACGCCAGCCGCCCCACATAGGCATCCGTGGCGAGCGCCTGCTGGAGTTCGAGCGACACGAGGTCCAGATCCCCGAGGATGAGCAGGTAGCGCGCTCTCTCCTCCTCGGGCAGGTCGTCATGGTGGAAGATCCGCTTCTTCCAGATGGAGGCGCTCATTTCGTCCAGGCCGATGGGCACCCGGTAGAGCTGGGCGGGGGCGCCTTGCTGGGCCTCGCGGGCGGCACGCAGCGGGGCCACGAGCGACAGGAGCCGATCTCCCTCGGGCCCATGGGGAATCACGAGCCCCCAGCGCTGGCGCGCCAGGTCGTCGAGCCCTCCATGGGCGTCCCACAGCCGAGAGGGAGGCGGAAGGGGCTGGAGCGGCAGCGCCGCTAGGAGCGCGTCCTCGATGTCTTCGGGCAGGACGGGTTGCCCATCCTCGAAGCGAGCCAGCAACAATCCGGCGGGCATGTCAGGGGACCGGAGGGAAGGCGAGGTAGGTGTCCAGCACGCCCTGCGGAAGTGGCGGCAAGGCGAAGAGCTGCACCCGGCAGGACACCCGCCGCAGGTGCGCGAGCAGCCGTGGCAGGTCCTCTCTCACGCGGCCCTGGAGCGCGAAGAGCACCCGGTCCGAGTCCTCCAGCAGGCCGAGTGCCAGGAACGTAGCGGGCTCGCGCAAGGGCACCAGGAAGACACGGCGCGGCGCGGGGTCCTCCGAGGACCACGGAGAGCTGCCGCCCTCCGCCGGATAGAGCCGCACCTGGTCGGACGCCACGCCATTGATGGGGGGCTTCGGAGGACCCTCGAACTCGTGCCCCTCGAAGGGCGGGGGGGCGCCATACGTGTCGAGCAGGTCCCGGGATACGGGAGGCTGGACGTACAGCCCCACCGAGACCTCCTCCTTCGCCATCCGCTCGAGGAAAGGTCCCAGGTTCTCCCCGAGCGAGCCCCGGGCCACGAAGCACACCTCCTCCTCGCGCGCGCCAAAGGCCACGAACAGGGCGGCGTCGGCCGCTGGCATCAAGAATACCCGGCGGCCCTCCGTGCCCGGGGGCCAGCGGGGCGGGTCCTGGGAGAATTCGAGATCGTGGAAGGGCGGCGTCGATGGGCTCAAGACAGGCTCCGGTCCTGGAGGGAGGTGGGGGGTTGGGAACCACCGGCCCTCAAGACGCAGTCGACGCCATTTGTTACCTCGTCATTTATTGGTGCTTTTCCAGCCGCCCTCTCATTCGAAGAGCAGCACGCTGTGGATCCACTTCGAGTTGGGGTTGTCTCGCAGCCAGCGCTGGCGCTCGTCGCGCAGCGCGATGGCCGGTGTATCGCCCTGGCGGATGCGCTCTCGGATGGTGGTGAACACACTCATCGCCTCGCGGTCGAGAATCTCCTCCGTGGCGGCGAGCACACCGCGCGCTCCGGCCTTCATGAAGGCGGCCGGCAGGTTCAGGGGCTCAAGAGCGGAGTAGGCCGTGGCCGCGCCCTGGCAGGCGGCCAGGACGGTGAAGGGTGCGCCCTTGAGCGGGGTGGCACGAACGTCCCGGGCGTGCAGCTCGGCGCCCTTGTTTCCCGCCGCCAGCACGAGCGAGGAGGCCTCCAGGGAGCCCGCGTTCTTTCCGTGGACCATGAGGTCGATCTCCGTAGCCTCGCGCATCTCCGCGAGCACCCGCTCGGGGGTCGCCGCGGAGCCCGTCAGCTCAATCCGCTCTTCCTGGGCGGTGAAGGAGGGCTCCCAGGGATTGAACCGCGGCAGCTTGTACTCGCGTGGGGTCTCGACGGCGTGGACCGCCAAGTGGCGCCCGCGCATCGGGGGGGAGGGGCGCTCGGTCGTCGTCCGCAGCAGGTAGCTCCAGGCCATGTCATCGGGCAACAGTCCGGGCCGCCCGTGAAGGGGAGGCCGGGCGAGCACCTCCACCTGGGGACATGCGCGCAGCGGCGCCAGGACTCCCTCCGGCACGACCCCCCGCAGCGATCCCTCGGGCAGGGGCCGCCGCCGGGAGTCGTCGTAATCGCCGACCACTTGCCCCGATGTTCCCCGGGCGATGAATAGGGTCCGCTCGGAGTCCGCGCTGGCCAGCAGCATGCACATGCGCGGCAGGCCCAGACCGCGCTCGCGCTCACTCCACTCCAGCGCCTGGGTGAAGTTCCCCTGGTGCCCGGCGTCCATGAGCAGGGAGGTGTAGCTGTAGGTCCTCGCCCGGGCGGCTCCGGGGTCTTCGGCGAGCGCCGGCTGGGTGGACTCCTCGATGGCGCGCTCGAGTAGTGCACGGCCCTGGGCCGGAGCGCGTGCGAGGAGGAAGCGTCCGCGGATGTGGGTGGCGATGACCCGTGCGCCTGGCGTCAGCTGGGGCTCGGCCTCCTTCAGCGCGCGTTCCAAGTGCGTGGCATCCTCGGGCTCGGGACTCAGGCGCGAGAGGTCCGCCAGGGTGAAGGCGCCGCTGAAGGACAGGGGCAACCGCGTCGCGAGCGCGGCGCGGAGTTCCCGCCGCGCCTCGTCCACCTGGAGTTCGTGAAGGGCGACGTCCGCGAGGTGCTGGTGCACCCGGCGCGAAATATCCGGGAGCTGCTTCGCGTCTCGCGCGAGGTACTCGCCATAGCGGGCACGCGCCAGGGCGCTGTCATTCATGTAGCGGGCGACCTGGGCCAGATTCCACAGCAGGCTCCCCTCCAGCCACCACTCATTGAATTGCCGGGCGGACTGCCAGCCGCTCGTGGCGTAGTCGCGGGCCTCCTCGGGCTGGGAGCGCTGGAGGAACAGGTTCGACAGCTCGAGCTGCAGCCACATGCACCGGTACTCGAGCCCAGGCGCGGGACACCGGGTGTGTGCCTCCCGGAGCACGTGGGCGGCCTGGTCGAAATGTCCCGCCGCCACCTCGGCCTTGCCGCGCTCCTGCGCCACGAGCAGATCGAACCAGGGGTCCTTCAGGGCCCGCGCCGCCTGGGTGAACGTGTCCAGATGATGCTTCGTCGCATTGAGCCGCAGGAGCATCCCCACCAGGAGATCCTCGTTGCCGCGCGAGGCGCGGACGCTCGCGCGCAGTTCCTCCTGCTGAGGCGCGGGGGACACGGCGTCTTCGAGTGCCAAGTACTTCTGGACCAGGGGCCCGCGCCGTGTGAAGTCCAGCGCCGCCACGCGCTCCACGTAGGTCTCCAATATCCGGCCCGTGGCCTGGGCATCGAGGTCGCGAGCCACGGATCGCAGCTCCAACACGCGCTCGCGGGTGGGGGCGCTCCATACGGCGATGTAGAAGTGCATCCGGGTGCTAGGGGACTGGCGTGCCTCTGAGGACAGGGAATGGGGGCCGGGCTGAGCGAGCCGCGCGCCCTCCTCTTGGACGTCGTTCCATCGCGATTGGCTCTTGGCCATCTGTTCTCGCAGGTGCCGGGCCCGGTCGCGCGCCTCGTCCGCCCACCCGGCTTCTTCCTGATTCGCTACCTCCTCGAAGTTCTGGAGCGCGAACCCGGGCAGGCCCAGTTCCACCAGCGCCAGTGCCCGGTTCCAGAGCGCGGGCGAGTAGCCGGGACGGACGGACAGGGCCGCGTCCGCCCTCGCGAGCGCCGCCTCGAACTCGCCCATGATCAGCAGGGCCGCGGCCCGGTCACTGTCCACCTCGGGAGAAGCGTCCAGGGGCTCGAGGAGGTCCAAGGCCCGCTGGGCCTCTCCCGGCGCTCCTCGCAGGAGGATGACCGTCGCCTGTCCCTGGCGATCCCCCTTCCGCTGGAGCGCGCCCAGGGAGGCGTAGGGAAGCTCCGTGCTCGCCGTCGAGGCGCCCATGGGTGTGTTGCGCAGGGGGCGATATCGGCGGGCCTCGGGGTGGCTGAGCCGCGCCGGGAGCTGGCGCTTCGGTGCCTCGGCGAGCCATGTGTCCTCGGTGGGTATCGCGTCTTGCCGGCTCACGGTGCTCAAGAGGACCAGCAGCACGGCGAGCAGACTGGCGCCCACCGCCACCGGCGGCAGCCAGCGAGGGATGCGCCGCGGCGGTGGGGCCCCAGTGACCCGCGCCGGGTCTTCTTGCCTGGGCGGGGCTGTCAGCAGCTCGGTCCGCAGGGCATCGGCGAACGCCCGTTGGCAGGAGGCGCAGTCCGGCAGGTGCTGCCTGAACAGCTCGGCTCGAGCGGCGGGCAGGTCCCCGTCCATGAACAGTGGGAGGTCGTCGCAAAGGTGGCCCATCAGTGGCCTCCCCGAGCGCGCCACCGCTGAATCCAGGCGGTGATTCTCTTCTTGGCGTCGTGAACGCGTTTGCGCGCGGCGCCTTCTGTGCCACCGAGCACTTGTGTGATCTCCCGGCCGGATTTTCCTTCCGCATCCAATTTGAGGGCGGCGCGGGTGGTGGGGGACAGTTCCTGCATGGCCTGTGCGAGTTGCTCCCGCTGGCGGGTGTCCTCCTCGGGGGGTTGGACCTCGTCGGGCTCCGCAGCGAGGCTGCTCGCGAGGCGCAACTTCGGAAGCGCCTTTCTCTGGGTCCTCCGCTTCCGGAGATGATCGGTATAGAGGTTCGTGAGGGTCGTGGACAAAAAACTCACGCAACGCTGCTCGCTGGGCGGCGATTCCTCGGACCTGAATTCACGTACGAGCCGCATGAGCGCTTCATTGGCCAGATCCTGCGCGTCCTGCTGGGTCTCGCCCGTCCGCTGGAGGCGCTTGATCAGCCTGCTCCTGTGTCGCTCGGCGAATTCTCCAAGGAACCGTTGAGTCTTTTCACGGGCCATGGGTTGGGGATGCGCTCGCCGAGCCCCCTCCTCCTCGGTGCGGCTCATGGGTGCACCTTGGCGGGCACGAGGAGCGGTGCCCTTTGCGTCCTCTGGCGGTTACGGCGGTCCTGGGGGCGGCGAAGAACATAGGAAGGGGTCATGGTGGGCTCGGGTCCCGCTCACAGGACGCGCGACGCCGGATTTGTTACCTCGGATTTTCGAGAGAATGCACCTGAGCCCTTTTGTGTGGGGGAATGTAGGGCATTTGGTTCATCGACATGCCTCCTTTACGCAGTGCAATGGCTGGATGGGACGGTGGCTCGATCGGTGGAAGGCGCACCAGGGCACCTTCCTTCAAGCGGCGCTGGGGGCGCTCGGCGGCGGCGTGTGCGCGGCCGGCTTCGCGCGGCGTGCCCGCGCCGGAGAGCCCATCGTTCGAGTAGTTGCGCGGCCAAGCAGGAGAGAAGGAGGCGAGCGTGGCGACTCAGGCAGAGGCCCGCAAGGAGCTGCGGAAGGAGAGGGCGCTGGGAGTGGACTTGCGGGATTGCTCAGCAGGACGTTCGACGTCGACGTGTTCGTCCGCGTGAGGTGTGGAGGCAGGCGGAGTGGCGAGTCGAGCAGGCGCTCGACTGGGCGGAGTTGAACTGGCATCAGCTCTTCCCCGGCGGCGAGTCCGAAGGGCTTCGCGCTCCTTAGACGGCCTGCCGGCGTTGACGGAGCAGCAGCACGCCGACCACCATCACGAAGCCGAGGGCGGACACGGCGAGCGACGTGTGGATGTTGGTGACGCTGCCCAGCAGTCCCACGGTCACGCCGCTGAAGGCCCGCAGGCCGGAGGCCGACATGCTGAAGAGCCCCAGCACGCGGCCGCGGATGGTGTCCGGCGCGTTCAGCTGCACGAGCGCCTGGGTCATGCTGCTGAAGGAGAGTTCCAGGAACCCGGCCAGGAAGAGCACGAGGATCGCCGCCGAGTAGGCGTGCATGAAGGAGAACGCGAGGAGCGAACAGCCCCACAGGAAGGCGAGCTTCAGCGCGGAGGAGGGTTCCGTCCTCAGCCAGGAGCCCCGCGTCTCGAGCAGGATGCCCGCGAGCAGCGCCCCGGCCGCATCCGCTCCCAGCAGGAGCGTATAGGCCATGCCAGGGTCTCCATGGCCCAGGTCATGGGCGAAGCCCGGCATCTGGGCGTGGTAGCTGTTGCCGATGAAGAAGGACGCCGCCCCCGCCAGCAGCACCATGGCCGCGACCACCGGCAGCTCGCGCACGTCGCGCACGGTCTGGACGATGTCCGCCAGGCCCCGGACGGCCCGCTTCGCGCCCGTCGCCACCCCTCGGAAGTGCCGCCCGTAGGGCGCGCTCATCAGCCACAGAAGCAGAGGCAGATAGAACGCCGTGTTGACGAAGATGCCCCGGGTGGGTCCGAGCGTCTGCATGATGAGGCTGCCCACGCCGGGGCCCACCAGGACCCCGAGATAACGGGCCGTCGCGTTGAGGCGGATCGCGCTGGGCAGGTGGGCCGTCCCCACGATGTCGTAGAGCAGCATCTGGCTCGAGGTGCTCCACAGCACGCCCGCGCAGCCATGGATCGTGAGCAGCACCATCGCGTGCCACATCTGCAGGGAGTCCGTGACGAAGAAGTAGCCCCATCCCACCGAGGCGAGAATGAAGAGCACCATCCCGCCTTGGATGAGGCGCCTCGAGTCGAACCGGTCATTGAGCGCGCCCACCGGCACCGAGAACATCAAGAAGGGCAGCCAGTGGGACACCACCGCGAACCCGCCCAGCGCCGCGGAGTGGAACTTCTGGAACGCCACCCAGTAGCTGATCACGTGCTCGATGTTGTCGGCCATCATCGCCAACATGAACGTGAGCAGGAAGGTCCGGTAACCCGGGAGGCGGAGCGCGCTCGACTCAGGAGCGGCCGCGTTCGCAGCGGAAATCATGGATGTTCACACACGGTGGAGATAACGACGGGCCCGGGGATGGGGGCTCGTCCTGGACTTGGACGAAGTCGATCTCCGAAGTCAAGAGGACGCGCGACATGTGCTGAATGGACCCACTGGAGATGCCCTCTCCGTCTCCAGGCGCCTCTCACGGCTGGGCGAGCAGCTTCGCATCCCAGAGTCTGGAGGCAGTCCGCGAGGACTCGTGGGCCGTCCCTGCCCACATGGACGACACTCCCCTCCTTGGCGACGATCATCGGCACGGGCGACACGGAGGTTTCGGCCCACGCCACGGTCGCGGACGTGGCCAACAGGGCGAACAGCACGGTGACTCGACAAGTGTCGCATGCGACCGCGACGAACCTGAAAGGTCCGGTATTCACGCTCCTGGGAGTCCATCACCGTCGATGCGGAGCGCTACTACTGGTTCAATGGCTCGGCCCTGACGGCGACGTGCAAGAACGGCGGCGGTTCCCAGGTGCTGACCACCGTTTCGTCCCCCCTGACGCGCACTCCCGAAATCATCGCGGTGGATGCGGAGGGCGTCTACTGGCGCAACTCCGGCCAGGTCTGGAAGATCGCGCGTACGAATTAGAGGGATGGGGGCCCTGTTGAGGGGGAGGGAGGGTGAGGAGGGGCGCTGACGGGGCCGCCCGAGTGATGCCCCCGGCCGGTGGACAGGCCGCGCAGCCCCTGGGCGTAGGGAGTGCTGACTCACGGGTTTGCGCGAGTGCGCTGCGAGAGTTGCAAGCTTTGGTCAGCGCTGGAGCGCCTTCGCCACCGGCTGGATGACTTCAATGGCATCGTCCACTGCCGCAAGAGCCTCGTAGAGCGCCTCGTGGAGCTGTCCGGGGTCCTCGGAGAGGGCGAACCCGAGAGCGGAAGCTGCGCGAGCCTTCGAGAAGAGCCGGAGCACCTCCGGCCTCTTTGTTTCATCGCCTTCCTCATCCAGGCGGAGGTACTCGTCATCGAGCCGGGCAGCGAGGCTCTCGATCTTCCGGAGCAGATCGCGAGCCACCGCCCCACCATGGCGGAGGTGCTCAAGTGCGGCGACAACCTCTTCACCTTCAAGACCCACCCGCGAGGCTACAAGCGTGCAGGCAACCAGCGTGGCCTTGCGTCGGTGCGCGGGTGTCGCGTGCCTGAAGCTCTCGGCCAGATCGGGAGAGATCGAATCCAAGCGGAACATGATCACGGCTCCTTCAACGGCGTCACGGTGACGGCTCCGGCTTCCTCGATGGCAGCCGCGCAGGAGGGACAGATCGGACGAGTCGCGCCGACCTCAAGGAGGCGCAATCCGTTCTGCTGAGTGAAATTCACGATGTCGGCCTCCGCGTGACCAAGGCCCGGAGCGAGCGTCTCTCCTGACTTCAGGAGCACACCCGGCCGCAGGTAGCCACGCGGCTCGCTCGTGCCGATCAGCACACGCGGTGCACCGCTGGCGTCCTCAGCCAGTCCCACGCCCATCGTGATACGCCCCTGCTGAGCGGAAGGGAGCGCGGCCCGCAGCTCTGCCACTCTGGCGGTTGTTCCTCCTACTCCTGTGGCCCCCGCGCGTACCCCGGTTCCGGCTGCGCTGGCTTCTGCCTGCTCCAGCACACTGCCCATCATCAGGATGCTCAAGACCGAGGCGAGGACGGCGTTCTGCACCCCTTTGAGTCTGGCGGCGCGCTCGAAGCTTTGTGCGAGCACGTGGCGCAGCCTCATGCCGCCCGCTTCGCGAGAGGGAATCAACTCCATCGAGGAAGCTCCAGCGCACGGTGCAGGAGGGCAGAGAGGTACACACCAGGCCCAGGGCCTGGTCCGCCAGGGGCCCACCAGTGGCGGCCACCTGAGTCTCCAACTGGCCGAAGAGAGTCCGGGCACGCGCATCCCCCCGTTGAGCATCCGCGTACACCTGCTCGAGGTGAGCGGAACGGTGCACCAGCAACACGTCGGAGCCCTTGGCCAGCAGTCGCCCCCCGCTCGTCACAGTACAGGGAGTAGTCGAAGGGAGGCGCCACATCCTGGCGCAGTTGCTCGAGTGTTAGCGCCTCGTCCTCGTCGCAACTGCTGCCTGCGAGCACCAGGCTGAGTCCCGCCAGCACCAGGAGTCGTGGCCATGAATGCATGGCGTACATTCTTGCACTTGCCCGCGTGAAGCCTCAATGCCGCTGTGGTGGGCACTGGAGGCTGAGTGGCGCTACGGCTCGGCGTTGCAGGTCACGCCGTACTTCCACTCGCTGGTGTCCTACGGCGAGAGGACGGTCACGAAGCGGTAGGTCTCGGCGGTGTTGCCGGCGCGATCGGTGAGGCGGTAGTGAACCGCCTGGGTAGTGCGAGCCATCGAAGGTCACGTCGAACGCATAACCACCAGGACCGCCGACCCGAGCAACGCGCCATCCGAGGCCCGCACGCGCCGGGCCCACAGCGAGCTGTTCTCGGACCAGAGCACCAGGAACTCGCCCCCCTGGGCCGCCACGCGAACGTCTCGCGAGGAAGCCGTGGAGAGCACGCGCGGCGACGTGTCGAGCACCTGTCCCGCCGTGTCGATCCGCACCGCCTTGACGCCATTGGACGCCCCCCAGGCCACCAGGCTGGTTTCCCCGTACTGGCGGCATGGGGATTGGCTTCGTCCGGGGAGATGAGGAACGGCTCGGCGTCCACGGGGTTGCCGTCCGAGGGCCGCACCCGCCGGCCCATCACCTTGTAGACGTAGTCTTGCGACGGATCTTGGTAGCCAAACTCCTCCCCCCTCCACGTCGAATGGGACGGGTACGCTGCACTTGAAGACACACGCGCCCTAAACTGGGGGAACCATGTTCACCGGTGCCTCGACCCTGCCCACCCTGGACACACCCCGCCTGCGCCTGCGCTGGATGACGGAGGCGGACATCCCCGCGCTCTTCGCGCTCTTCTCCCATCCCGAGGTGACACGCTACTGGAGCTGGTCCGCGTACACCGAGCGGGCGCAGGCGGAGAAGCTGTTGGGCAACATCCACAAGCACTTCGCCGAGCGCGCGCTCTTCCAATGGGGCTTCGCCCGGCGCGAGGACGACCGGATCATCGGCACCTGCACCCTGGCGGACCTGAGCGGACAGCACCGGCGCGCGAGTCTCGGTTACGCGCTGAATCGAGCGCACTGGGGCCACGGCTACGGGCGCGAAGCGGTGGGCCGGGTGGTGGAGTTCGGCTTCTCCTCGCTCGAGCTGCACCGGCTGGAGGCGGATGTGGATCCGCGCAACACGAGCTCCATGCAGGTGCTCGAGAGCCTGGGCTTCCAGCGCGAGGGCTACCAGCGCCAGCGCTACTTCCTCAACGGTGAGATACAGGACGCGGTGCTGTACGGGCTGTTGCGGCCGGAGCGGCGGCCGGGCCCCGCCGTTTCGTGAAAGGGCACCTGGACGGCGGTGAGAACGAGGGAGGCCCGAAGCCGCTGGAGTTCTGGCTCCGGCATCTGGACAGGCGGCGGGATTCGAACCCGTGTTACCGGCTTGAAAGACCGGTCAGGGCTGGACGGAGCGCGGCTCGGGCTCCGGTTTCTTGACGGCCACGTAGCACCTCCTCTGGTACTCGGCCGTTCCCGGAGGGCAGGGGGCATCCCGTCGATGAGGCATCCAACAACCACCCCGGATTTCCACTTCTGTTTCGGGTAGGCAAGGAGGCTTGCGCTGCTCCTTGAAGGGAGCCTCTGGCATCGGGTAGGCGATGACTGGGGACGACAGCTTCTGTCCGGTGATGAAGACGGGCGTGTCGTCGGGTAATCCGTGCGTCTTTGGCGGTGTGGCCGTGCGCGGCCAGAGCAGGAGGACGAGTCCCGCCGCCAGGGCCAGGCCCACGCCCGCGAGTCCCCAGCGCCTCACCCGGTGTCGTGAGCGCGGAGGCTGGGGTTCGCGCTCGATGTGGGCTCGGATGTCCTCCCGCTCGTCGATGCGAGCGAGGGTACCCGCGAGGCGGATGAAGCCCAGGGTCATCTCGTGGAACGAGGGCAACTTCGCCCCGGCCACGCGTTTGGGGTGCAGGACGAGGGCATTGGGCTCGCTGTGGTTCGTGGTCTCCGCGCGCCAGGGTGAGTGCGTGCGCCAGTCATCGCCCGTGCCCGGCATCATGACCAGCGCGGGCTCTCCCGTGTCGACATGGTGTGCCTCATAGAGTCGGCCTTCGTCCTCTGGGATGTCCGGGTAACGCTCACCGATCAAATACGAGCCCAGCCGACGTCCTTTCCACTCCGGTGTGTCGCTCATGACGAGCCTCCTTTGCTCGCAGCAACCTACCCGCGATGTCGGACCACTGTATAGACCCAAGAGGTCATGAAACAGCCGGAATGTCAGTCGCCCACCACCGCGAAGTGCGAGCCGAGCCGATAGGCGGAGAGCGTGCCGAATTCGTCCAGGAAGTAGAGGTTGAGCCGGGAGTCGGCCTGGAGTGACATCAAGCCCACGCCGGCGCGCACCTCGGCCAGCACGTCGCCCCGTGTAGGGTCCACCGCGCGCACGCGCTCGCCGGGCACCAGCACCACTCCCCGCGAGACGATGGGTTGCAGCGCCCGCGTGAGCTGTTCCCCCGCCGCGCCCACGCGCCAGTCCACCTCGCCCGCGTCACTCACCCGCGCCGCCGCTCCCAGCGCGGACGTCACCAGCACCGCGCCGGGCAGCCGTGCCAGCGCGAAGGGACCCGGGCCCAGGTGCAGCGCGCGCTGCCACCGTGCCTGTCCCGCCGAGTCCACGCACACGAGCACGCCTTCCCCCTCCAACTCCCCGGCGATGTACAGCCGCTTGCCGCTCGGCAGTGGGGTGGAGGGTAGGGCGAGCGACATCTCGAACGTCCACACCGACTCGCCCGTGTGCGCGTCCGCCACCAGCAGCGCCGAGTTGGAGCCCTGGCCCAGCAGGGCCACGAAGTGCTTCGCCCACGGCACGGGCGCGCCCAGGAAGGGCAGGGACGCGCTCATGCGGAAGCGCACCTGCCCATCCGCCAGGCCCAGCCCGTACAGGTAGCCCGAGTCCGTCGCCAGCAGGGCCCGGTGGGCGTGCACGCTCAGGTAGCCGCGCCGCGTGCGCGGAGGCGTCTGGCGCCACACCTCCCGGCCCGTCACCTCGTGGATGGCGAGCGCCACGCGGTCATCCGCCAGCGTGTAGAGCATCCCGTAGTGCCGCAAGAGCTGGGGACCGATGCGCAGGGCCTCGTGTCCACGCATCCAGGCCGCTCCCGAGCCCTTGTTCGGAAAGCCGCACAGACGCACCGCGCTCGCCGCCAGGGTGTAGCCGTCCACCGAGGCCGCCACGCCGTGCGACGCCGCCCGCCGCCACTGTTGCTTGCCCGTCTTGCGATCGAAGCCGCACGCCATGTCCGGGGACGAGTACACCACCCCCTTGGGGCTCATCATCAACCGCCCCTCGTCCGCGTCCGCCAGCTTGCGCTGCTCCCACAGGCTCTCGAAGCGCAGGCGGCGCAAGCGCCCCGGGACCTTCAACGGGCGGGAACTGCCCGGCGCCGGTGCGGCCCGCGCGGGCGAGGCGGTGCCTTCCCCGGCGGGCCGCACCACGTCGCGCAGGTGCGACAGTCCCTCGCGGCAGCGCTCGGCCAGCTCCACCAGGTAGGGGTTGCTCGCGAGCGCGCGCTCGTGCTCGGACAGGGTCACCGCCAGGGCCTGTCCCAGGTGGTACACGGCGGCCATCAGCTCTTTTGCTCCGAGTGGAATGACGGCCGGGCCCAGGCGCGTCTCCCCCGTCTTCAAATCCAACGTCAGCTCTGGCCGGACCCCCGCGGGCTCGAAGGCGAAGCGCGGCTCGCCCACTTCCAACGCCCGCGCCAGGTCCGCCGCCTGACGCGTCAGCTCCAGCGCGGTGAGGAACGTGGGGCCCATGGCGCGCCAGGCCACCGGGCGCTCCGGCAGCGCGAGCCACACCTCGCCCGGGCACAGCAAGGAGGCCAGCGCCGGACCCTTCTCCTTCGCCGCGCGGCGCAGCATGTCGTCCGTGTCGTCCAGCGCGAAGCCGAAGCCGGGCACGGTGGAGGGCTCCACGCGGAGGGCGAAGGAGGGGGGCTTGGGGTCGCGCCCCAGGAACGTGGGCTCCTCCAGCTGCTTCATGGCGCGCTCCAGCGTCTGTCCGGGTTCGCTCTCCAGGATACGCGGAGACACCTGGCCCAGGTCCTGGAGGAAGGACTGGCCGCAGGCCCGGGCCGCTTCCGTCAGCTCCTCCGCGTCCAGGCGCAGGGGCGGGCGCAGGAGCCGGGCGGGCCGCGACAGGCTGGCCACCTGGACGTCGATGTCCGTTCCTGAACGTCTCAGCACCAACTCCAGGTGTGACTCCGTGAGCGACACCTGGGCCAGGCGCCGCGTGCCGCGGTGCAGCGCGGCCACGGCCTCGAGCAGCGCGGAGACCCCTTCCACGAGGGGTTCCTCGACCGCGCCCGGCAGCAGATTCACGCCGTCGAGTTCCAGTGATACGGAATCGTGTGGCGCTCCCGCGGGTTCGCGCTTCCATCGATGTCCGATGCGAAAGCGGATCATCCCTTCCCCATTCGTTGACAAGCCAGAATAGCGATGGCTAGCATCCGCCGCCCATACGGACCTACATTTTTGTAACCGTTTGAATTTATTGGGGAATCGTCGATGACTTTTTATGAGGCCGCTCTCCGCGTGCTCGAGAGCGAAGGCCGTCCCCTCCACTTCCTTGAGATCACCGAGAGGTCGATCGCTCAGAACCTGTTGTCCCACGTGGGCAAGACGCCCGAGCTGACGATGTTGTCGCGGCTCGCGGCGATGGCCCGTCGGACGCGCGATCGCAAGGTGATTGTCACCGCCAGGGACACCTTCGCCCTGACGGACTGGTCGTTGCCGGAGGACGCGGAGGCGCTGGCGCACACAGGGGTCATGGAGGCGCATCCCGAGGAGGGATTGGCGCCCTTGCGGCCAACCGAGCGGCACCCGGAGTCGCGCAACGACAACGTGCGGGTGGCGGGGCGGGGCAGCGAGCGCAAGCAACGCCGGCGCGAGGACGAGGAGGACGGACGGGGTGGACGCCGCCGTCGTTTCCCGCCCCTGCCAGAGGTGGTGTTCGAGATCCTCAGCGAGGCGGATCAGTCCCTGCGTCCGGAGCAGTTGCTGGAGCAGGCGCGCACGAAGGAGCTCGCCGCCGAGGACGCCACGGTGGAGGCGCTGCTCACCGCGCTGCTCGAGGACAACCAGCGCCGCATCGACGCGGGCCGCCGTCCGCAGTTCTCCTTCTCCAAGGAGACGGGCGCGGTGACGCTGGAGCGCGCGGGTTCTCCGAGCGAGGCGCCGCCCCTGGAGCTGCAGGCCGCGTTCGCCGCCGCCCTGGGCATTCCGCTGGAGGATGGACGTCCGGTGCTCAACCGCACGGGCGCCGCCGCTCCGGCCCCCGAGGCGCTGGCGGATGCCGCGCTGCTCACCGCGGCGCGCACGGCCGTCAAGGACGCGCGCAAGGCCGTGGCCCGCGCGGTGCGCAAGCGCCTGGGCGAGCTGGACGTGGGCACCTTCGAGAAGTCCGTCGTGAAGATGATGCACGCGCTGGGCTTCCGTGAACTCAAGGTGGCCAAGCGCTCGAAGGAAGGCCCGTTGCTCACCGCGCGCAAGCGCGAGGGCAGCGTGGATCTGCGCTACGCCATCCGCATGCTCAAGGGCGTGCCCGCGCTCGACCGCAAGGCCGTGCAGGAGCTGCGCAAGGACCTCGGTCACTACTCCGCCCAGGTGGGTCTGCTCGCCTGCGCGGGTGAGGCACGGGGCGATGCGCGCACCGAGGCCCAGGCCAGTGGCTCGCTGGTGATGCTGTGGTGCGGGGACGCGCTCGGCGAGAAGTTCCTCGAGGCCAAGGCCGCGGTGAGCGTCACCACGGTGGAGTTGTACGACGTCGACGAGCGCTTCTTCGAGGTGGCGAAGCTCGAGGCCGAGGAGGCGCAGAAGCGCCGCGAGGAGCGCCAGCGGGAGAAGGAGGCCCGCGCCGACGAGGGCGAGGAGGGCGGCGAGGAGTCCGCGTCGCGTGACACCTCGGTGTCCGCCGAGGCCGGGGAGTCGCAGAAGCGGCGGGAGGAGCGGCGCGAGGAGCGCCAGCGCGAGCGGGATGCACGCCGGGAAGAGCGCCGTCGCGAGCGGAAGGCCGCGCGTCAGGAGGCGCAGGGCGGCGAGGCCCAGGCGCCCACCGCGCCCGCGCCGATCGAGGCCACCGCGCCCACCGCCCCGTCCGAGGACGAGGAGGGCGACGAGGAAGGGGAGGACGAGGATCTGGAGGCGGCGAGCGCCTTCGTCGGAGGACAGGCGGAGGGCACGTCCGCTTCTCCGGAAGAGGCCGCGAACGCCGGAGAGCGCAAGCGCCGCCGCCGCCGCCGTCGGGGCCGTCGGGGCCGGGGAAATCGTCCCGAGGGCGCACCGGGTGAGCCCGGTGCCGCCGCCGCTCCCGCCGAGGGGACTCCCGCCGAGGGGACTCCCGCCGAGGGGACTCCCGCCGTGAGCGGCCCGATCGAGGGAGTGGCCTTGGCGGTTGCTTCCGAGGAGGTGGCTTCCGTGGAGGGCGTCGCCGTGGTGACCGTCACCGAGGCAGCGCCCTCGGAGGCGGCTCCGGCCGCGGTCGAGTCCATGGAGCCGCCTTCCGAGAACCGCCCGGCCATCGAGGCCCAGCCTTCCACCGAGGAGGCAGCCGCTCCCCATGGGGATCCCCGGCCCGAGGGGCACACGCCGGAGGAGAGCCCTTCCTCGAATGGCGGCCCTCCGGAAGGCGGGACGGCCTGACATCCTCGCGCTCCGAGGGTGAGGGGCGCGCGGGACTGGGTTAGGGTAGGCCGGTATGAAGCCCGGCCTGATCCTTTCCCTGGTGGCGCTGTTGCTCGGCGCCTGCCGCTCGCGCGAGCCGCGCTTCCCAGTGGAGCGTCTCGAGCTCGAGGGCGGAACGGTGGTGGACAACGGCCTGCTCGGGTGGGGGCCGTCGGACATCCGGGCTCACTTCGCGCAGGTGCTGCGTGACAGCCGACGCTTCGAGCTCCTCGTGGAGGACGGCTCGAAGCGCCAGGTATCGGGCGCCTGGTCGTTCTCGCTGGAGCTGCCCTTCACGCGCGAGGTGATCAAAGACAGCAGCACCTATTCCTTCGCCGAGGTGGGCGCCACGCTGGTGATGGAGCGGCGCGGCGGGGAGGTTCCCCTGCGCTACCAGGTGGTGGGCCTGGGCGAGGCGCGGGTGGAGACGAAGGACGCCACGGCGCGGCGCAAGGCCCTGCGCGAGGCGCTGCAGCGAGGACTCGCCCAGGTGTCCGAGGCCGCGGGGCTCCAACTGGCGGCGGTGGAGCGCCCGGACGCGGCGCTGCTCCAGGACTTGAAGTCCCAGGACGAGCGGGTGCGCGAGTTCGCGCTGCGCGTGCTCGCGGATCGGCGCAACCCCGCGGCGGAGCCGCTGCTCATCCGCCAGCTCCAGGACGAGGATGTCCAGGTGGCGCGTCAGGCCATGGGCGCGCTCGTGGAGATGAAGGATCGCGCCGCCATCCCCTCGCTCATCGACCTGGTGAAGGATCGGGAGACGGGCTTCGTGCAGGAGGTCGTCTTCGCCATTGGAGAGATTGGTGGCGCCGAGGCCGAGGCCTACCTCTTCACCGTGGCCCAGGGGCACGATCAACCCGATGTGCAGGCCGCGGCCCAGCAGGCGCTGGATACGCTCTACGCAGCTCACAAGCTCGCTACTCCGGAGGCGCGCGGGAAGGACCGCGCGGAACACTAGAGACATGAAGCTCACGTCTGTCGTCGTACGAATGGGCCTCGGGGCCGCGCTGGTGCTCGGGGCGGGAGCCTGTGCTGGCAGTCAGCAGGTGGCCGGGTCCGCGCCTTCTTCCCCCCGCGCCTCGGAGAACCTGTCCGCCTACTACCCGCTCTCCGTGGGCAACCAGTGGACGTACCGGATCAACGGGCGGGCGGACAAGACCGTGACCGTGGAGATCGTCAAGGAGGAGGACGGCTACTTCCACGACAACCAGGGGGGACAGCTCTCCGTGGACACCTTTGGTGTGAGGGATCGCAAGCGCTACCTGCTGCGCGGCCCGCTCACCGACGGCAATCAGTGGACCAATGTGGTGTCCGTGTCATCCACGGAGCACTACCGGATTCTCCAGGCGAACGTGCCCTGTGAGACGAGCGCGGGGTCCTTCCGCTCGTGTGTCCGGGTGGAGGCGCGCAACCGCGTGGACGCGGAGACCACGCTCGTCAACGCCATCACCTTCGCCGAGGGTGTGGGGCTCGTGAGACTGGACCTGTCCTTGGAGAATCGCGGCGGTGAGCGCGTGCCGCAGACGTCGTTGGAGCTGGCGTCCTACCAATTGAAGGACTCGGGCCGCTAAGGCGCGGGCGAGAGGGATGACATGAAGGAAATCGGCATCGCCCTGCTGGGTCTGGGCAACGTGGGATTGGGGACGTACCGCATCCTCGCGCAGCACGCGAAGGACATCGAGCGGCGCCTGGGCGCGCGGGTGCGCGTGCACCACGTGCTGGTGCGCGAGCCGGGCCGCTCCCGTCCCGAGGACGTGCCCTCGGCGCTCCTCACCCATGACATCAAGACCGTCCTCGCCAACCCCGAGGTGTCGGTGGTGGTGGAGTTGATGGGCGGACTCGACCCCGCGCGCGAGTACCTGGAGCAGGCCATCGCCTCGGGCCGCCACGTGGTGACGGCCAACAAGGCGCTCCTGTCCGCGCATGGCGAGGCGCTCTTCTCTCAGGCCGTCGCGCGGGGCGTGGAGGTGCACTTCGAGGGCGCGGTGTGCGGCGGCATCCCCATCATCCGCACGCTGCGCGAGGCGCTGGCGTCGGATCGGGTGGAGTCGCTCACGGGCATCGTGAATGGCACCACCAACTTCATCCTCTCGGCCATGGCGGACGAGGGCGCCACGTACGCGGACGCGCTGCGGCGCGCGCAGGAACTCGGCTACGCGGAGGCGGATCCCACGCTGGATGTGAGTGGCATGGACGCGGCGCAGAAGCTGTGCCTGCTCGCCTCGCTGGCCTTCTCCGCGCGTGTGTCTCCCACGTCCATCCTCGTGGAGGGCATCACGGGCCTGACCCCCGCGGACATCTCCTACGGACGCGAAGCGGGCTTCGTCCTCAAGCTGCTCGCCCGGGCGCGGCGCAGCCCCGAGGGCATGGACGTGCGCGTCCACCCGGCCTTCATCCCCGCGACGAGCCCCCTGGCGGACGTGAAGGGCGGGTTCAACGCGGTGCTCCTGCAGTCCGCGGCGCTCGGGGCCTCGCTCTTCTCGGGCCTGGGCGCGGGCTCGCTGCCCACGGGCAGCGCGGTGGTGGCCGACATCATCGACACCTGCCGCAACCTGCTCGCGGGCGCCTCCGGCCGGCTGCCCCTGCCCTGCGCGCCTCATGTGCAGGACGTGCCGCTCCTGTCCCCGGGCGAGCGCCGGGGGCCCGCCTACCTGCGCTTCTCCGTGAGCGACGAGCCGGGCGTGCTGGGCCGCATCGCCAGCGTGCTGGGCGAGAAGGGCGTGAGCATCAACTCGGTGCTCCAGCGTCCTCCGCGTCCCGAGGACACGCACGCCACCATCGTCGTCTTCACTCATGACACGCGCGAGTCGGACGTCACCGCCGCGGTGCAGTGGATCGACTCGCTGCGCAGCACCCAGGCGCCCACCCAGGTCATCCGCATCGAGGACGGGCGGGGCCTGCTGCTGTCTGGCCGTTAGGAAGGAGAGCGGGCGTCCTCCCCGCGGGGAGGGGCGGGCGCCCGTTGAAAGTGGGGTCGACCCTCCCTACCCTGGAGCCCCTTCGAGCGGGAAGAGGGCAGCGCCATGGGTGTCGAGAGCAGCGAGCAGACGTACGAGGAACTCATCCTGGGTTTCCTGGTGGAGGGCCGGGACGAATTCCTCTCGGGGGAGGCGCTGTCGGACAAGCTGGGCCTGTCGCGGACCGCGGTGTGGAAGCATGTGGAATCGCTGCGCGGCAAGGGCTACCGCATCGACGCGGTCCCCGCGCGGGGCTACCGGTTGATGGACGTGCCGGACAAGCTCACGCCCCTGGAGCTCGCGCCCCTGTTGTCCACCCATCACCTCGGGCAGGACATCCACTTCCACGAGTCCTTGCCGTCCACCAACGAGGCCGCCTTCCGCCTGGCCGCGGACGGCGCCGAGCACGGCGAAGTGGTCATCACCGAGCAGCAGACGGCGGGCAAGGGCCGCAGGGGCCGCGCGTGGGCCTCGCCCTCGGGGCTGAACCTGTATTTCTCCGCCATCCTTCGTCCGGAGCTGCCGCCCCAGCGCGCGCCCGAGCTCACCCTGGTGGCCGCGGTGGCGCTGTGCGAGGTGATGCGCGAGGTGGGCGCCGACGCCCGCATCAAGTGGCCCAACGACGTGCAGCTCGGTGGCCGCAAGGTGGCGGGCATCCTCACGGAGTTGTCCGCGGAGCCCGAGCGGGTGCACTTCGTGGTGCTCGGCATTGGCGTCAACCTCAACGCCGGCCCCGCGGACTTCCCTCCCGAGCTGGTGGAGACCGCCACCTCGCTCTCCCAGGGGCTCGGCCGGCGCGTCAATCGCGCCCTGTTCACCACCTCGCTCTGGGCCCGCCTGGAGGCGTGGTTGGATCTGCACCACGAGGTCGGATTCGACCCGGTGCGTCGGCGCTGGATGGAGCTGTCCAGCACGCTGGGCCAGGAGGTGCGGGTGAGGACAGATCGGTCGGAATTGCGCGGTGTCGCTGAAGACATCGACACCTCGGGTGCGCTCCTGGTCCGCACTGCGGAGGGGCGCTTGGAAAGGGTGCTCGCCGGGGATGTGGAGCAGGTGCGGCCCCGCTAGACTGCGCGGCGAGCCATGCTTCTCGCCATCGACGTTGGCAACACCAACACCGTGCTGGGGGTGTACGAGGGCCAGCGCCTCCTGGACCACTGGCGGCTGGAGACGAGCGCCCGCCGCACCTCGGATGAGTTCGGCATCCTGGTGCGCCAGCTCTTCCAGTCCAGCGGCATCGACCCGGGGCGGGTGGACGCCGTCGCCGTCTCCAGCGTGGTGCCGCCGTTGCAGTCCCACCTCGGGCGGATGAGCGAGCGCTACTTCAAGACGCGTCCGATGTTCGTCGGGCCCGGGGTGAAGACGGGCATGCCCATCCTCTACGACAACCCGCGCGAGGTGGGCGCCGACCGCATCGTCAACGCGGTGGCCGCCTACGACAAACACCACGCGGGCCTGGTGGTGGTGGACTTCGGCACCGCCACCACCTTCGACGCGGTGACGCCCCGGGGCGAATACCTCGGAGGCGCCATCTGTCCCGGCATCCACATCGGTATGGAGGCGCTCTTCCAGAATGCCTCCAAGCTGCCCCGGGTGGAGCTGGCCCGTCCCCCCCACGTGGTGGGCCGCAACACGGTGCACTCCATCCAGTCCGGCCTCTTCTACGGCTACGTGGGCCTGGTGGATGGCATGTGCGCGCGCATTCGCGCGGAGCTGGGTTTCGAGACGCGGGTGGTGGCCACCGGCGGCCTCGCGTCCCTGGTGGCGAGTGCGTCCACCCACATCCACGAAGTCGACGAGTTCCTCACCCTCGAGGGACTGCGCATCATCTACGGAAGGAACCACGCCCCATGAGCACGACGCCCGAGACTCCCGCCGCGACTCCGCCTGGCTGTCCCATCTCGGCGGAGATCCTTCCGCCCAACATGCGCAAGCACGTGGACCCGGCCGCGCCGCCGCCCCTGCGGATGATGGCCGCCAAGGCCCTGGTGCCGCTCGCGCCCGCGGACATGCTCGGCGCGCTCTTCATGCTCACGTTCGACGCGGACGCGGGCGTGCGGGACACCGCCACCAAGACGGCCGCCGCCCTGCCGGACCGCTTCTCCGCGGGTCTGCGCGACGAGGACGTCCCGGCGCCGGTGCTCGGCTGGCTCCTGCCGCTGCTGCATACCAAGGACGCCTACGCGGAAATGCTCGTGCTCAACTCCAACACGCCCGATGAGGCCGTGGCCCTGGTGGCGCGGCAGTGCAGCGCGAAGATCGCGGAGATCATCGGGCAGAACCAGCTGCGCATCCTCCGCCACGAGGACGTCCTGCGCCAGCTGTGCACCAACCCCCAGGCGAGCCCCGCGCTGCTCGACAGCGTGTCCGACTTCGCCGTGCGCAGCGGGTTGTCGCTCGCGGACGTGCCCCAGATGCAGGCGGCGCGCGTGCGCCTCTTCGGGCCCCAGGCCGTCGCCGCTCCTCCCGAGGCGGGCCCCACCGCCGAGGAGGTGATGCGGGAGTTCGAGGAGGACGTGGTCAAGGAGAAGGAGGAGACCGCGGCCCCCATGGAGGAGGTCAAGCGCGTCAGCCTCACCCAGCGCATCATGAAGATGACCATCGCGCAGAAGATCAAGCTCGCGACGCTGGGCAACAAGGAAGCGCGCGGCATGCTCATCCGCGACACGAACAAGCTCGTGTGCACCGCCGTCATCCGCAGCCCTCGCATCACCGAAGGCGAGGTCCTCAACAGCGCGGCGAACAAGGCCGTCAACGAGGAGGTGCTGCGCATCATCTACGGCAGCCGCGAGTGGACGAAGAACTACAAGATCAAGATGGCGCTGCTCAAGAATCCCCGGCTGCCGCTCGCCGTGGGGATGAAGTTCCTCAACACCCTGCGCGAGAACGACCTCAAGGACTTGTCGCGTGACAAGAACGTGCCGTCCGCGCTCCAGGGCGTCGCCAAGAAGATGATGGAGAAGAAGAACGAGAAGAAGCCGGAGAAGTAGGCTCCGGACCGGGGACGCGGGGAGGCGGGGAAGCAACCCCGCCTCGCTCCTCAGGCCACGGCTTCCTCGTCGTCGAGGACGGCCACGGGCTGCTCCTCGAGCAACTGCGAGGCGATGGCGATCGCCTTCTTCGTCTTCTCGCGCAGCTTCTCGTCGGACTTGATGCGCGCGTAGAGCCGGGCCACCCGATCCTCGTTGCGCGACACGGAATCCTCCAGCTCGGTGATGCGCCGGCGCAGCTCGTCGCCGTCCTGGCTCGCCTGGGCCCTCACGGCATCCAGCTCGGCCCGGGTGTTGTCCAGCTCGGCCTGGGCGTTCTCCGCGTCACCGCGCGCCGCCGCCAGCTCCGCGTCGAGCTGCTCGGCGCGCGCCCGGACCTCATCCGCTTCGCCCAGTTGCAGTTGGTACTGCTCCACCTCGGTCTGCAGCGCCGAGGCACGCGCCGTGGCGCCTCGTGCCTCTTCCCGGGCCGCGGCGAACTGCTGCTCGATGCGCCGGCGCTCGGCCGTGAGCTGATCCGCCTTCGTCTGCAGGAGCTTGAGCTGCGAATCCTTGCGGGTCAGCTCCTCCGTGGAGCCATTGGCCTGCTGCTCCAGGGCGAGCTGGCGATCCTGCTGCTCGACGATCTCCTGCTCCTTCTGGTTCAGCTCGGTCTTGAGCCGGAGGATTTCCCGATCCTTGCGGTTGGAGGCCTCGCGCAGCTGGAGGGTGGCCTGATCGTTCTTGCCGACCGAGGACTTCACCGTTTCCAGCTCGGTGGTCTTCACATCCAGCTCGGCCTCGAGCTCCGCGATGCGGGACTCGGCGGTGCTGGCCTGGCCCCGTGCATCATCCAGGGCTCCCTCCAGCTCGGCCACGCGGGTGCGCAGGTTGCGCAGCTCGGCCAGGTCCGCCGCGGAAGAGGCGGTGGCGTTCGCGGATGCCGGACGGGCCACTGGAGCGGGAGCGGGGCGGGGGGCGGCCACGGGGACCGGGGCCGGAGTCGGAGCGGGACGGGGGGCGGCCACCGCGTGCCGAGGGGCGGCCACGGGGGCCGGGGCCGGAGTGGGCGCGGGCGCCGGAGCCGGCATGAAGCCCACCATCGTCTTCTCGTCGTCCATCCCGAGCGAGTCGAGCGACGACTCGTCTCCACCGCCGCCGAGGCTGTCGAGCGAGAACTCCTCGTTCGGCGCATCGAGCTCTGGCGGCGCCTCCACCGGCTCATCGAAGGAGCCCAGGGCCGGCTCCGAGTCCTCGAAGGGCGAGTCGAGCATCGACAGTTCGTCGCCGTGGTTCTCCAGCGGCTCGCCCTCGATGGCCAGCTCCTCTCCGTGCACCGGCTCGTCGCCCGTGCCGTCCAGGCCTCCGAGCGAGAAACCATCGTCGACGACCTCGCCCGCGGGCAGCTCGGGGAAGCCGATCAACCCACCGACGCGCTCCACCAGCTCGTCGGCGTGCACGGGCTTGGCCACGTAGTCATCCGCGTGGGCCTTGAGCTTGCGGTGCTGGGCGAAGCCATCCGGGTTGCCAATGATGATGATGGGGATGGGCTTGAGATCGTCATCCTTCTTCAGCTTGCCGCAGATGAGGTAGCCATTCTGTCCGGCGGACAGGTCCACCGCGAGCACCACCAGCTCTGGCCGGTCCCGGCGAATCTGCTCCACACTGCCCTTGCCGTCGGTGGTCTCCTGCACCGCGAAGCCCCGGGCCTCCAGGGCCTGACGCAGGGTCGCGGAGAGGGCGGTGTCACTTTCGACAATCAGGATGTTCTTGGACATGGAGGGAGTGCCGGACCTGGAAGGGCAGGTGTCCGCCGCGAGGGGGCGCGGGGAGACGGTGAGTCTGAAAAAAGTCGCTCGGAAGGCTATCGGTGCCCATCCAGACCGTCAATCTTCGGTCCACTGCTGGCGCGAGGCCGTCCGCCTCGTGGGGCAGGCAGGCGCTCCCCCGGCGCGGGTGGATCAGGGCTGTAGCGACACGGGACGCGCCTGCTGGGTGGGTGGCTGCGCGAGCATGTGGCGGATGTCCGATTCGTCGAGATCCGACACCAACTCGTAGACGATCTCCCCATCGCGCCACACGGCCACGTTGTAGCCGAGGCTGGAGTTCACCTGGACGGCGGGCAGGGGGAGCGCCTCTACTTCGCGCTGGGTGTCATCGAAGACGAAGAGTCCGATGCGGCGGGCGGGAGCGCCCAGGGTGTCCGAACTGCGCTCGTAGCTGATGTACGCGGCGGGACGATCCTTCACGTTGGAGATGCGCGCGCCGGACAGCTTCACGTTGGGCCAGTGGGGGACGGAGACCCGGTGATCCAGCTTCCCATCGAACCAGGCCTCGACGTTCTCTCGCGAGGTGCCCGCGACTTCCGTCGGCAGCCTCTTGGTGTGCCGCCGCACGGCGTCTTCCCGGTAGCGCTGCGAGTGCTCGGGGCGGAGCATCTTCCACGCGCCGCCACTCACCGTCACGATCACGAGGGCCGCGGCACCCATGCGCCACCAGGCCGCATGGGCTTCCCGGCGCTGCTCCTGATGGAGGCCCGAATGGAGCCGGGCGCGGAGTGCGTCCGGAGCCCGGGTGGACGCGACGGCCTGCTGCGCGGCCCGGCGCAGCGACTGCTGCATCCGCGACTCCTCATGAACCCGCTTCGCGCACCCGGAACACTCCCGCAGGTGCACTTCCATGTCCGCCCGCTCCTCGGGTTGAAACTCGCCATCGAGGAACGGCTGGAGAACCGAATCGAATTCCTGGCAGTTCATGAGCGCTCAGGGGGGTGGGACGGCGACGGGCCGGTGTGAATAAGTATTTCCGGGCCCATCAACCTCGAGCTACCCCGCCTTCTTCCTGCGACGATATTCGTCGAGGCTCGTGGCGGCACTGTCCATGTTCGACGCCTCGGCTCCCTCCTGACGCAGCACGCCAGTCCCCGCGGCGTACTCCTTGAGGGTCTTCTGCAGGAGCTTGCGGCCCCGGAAGAGCCGGCTCATCACCGTTCCCACCGGGCACTCGAGGATCTCGGCGATCTCCTTGTAGGAGAACTCCTGCAGGTCCGCGAGGATGACCACCAAGCGGAAGTCGATGGGCAACGCGTCGATGGCGCGCAGCACGTCGTCCGACAGGAGCCGGTCGAAGAAATATTGCTCGGGGTTGGCCGCGAAGTCCGTGGCGTCCCGGCTCACGAAGCGCTCGTGCACGGCCTCGCGCTCCACCCCCTCCACCACGCTGCGCTCCTTCACCTTGCGCCGGTAGCGGTTGATGAAGGTGTTGGTGAGGATCTTGAAGAGCCAGGCCTTGATGTTGGTGCCGCGCTCGAACTTGTCGAAGAAGCGGTAGGCCCGCATGCAGGTGTCCTGCACCAGGTCCTCGGCATCGCGCTCGTTCTTCGTCAGCCGCAGAGCCGCCGAGTACAGCGGATCGAGGTGGGCCAGGGCCAGTTCCTCGAACTCCTGCTTGGTCCGATTGTTCTGCCTGAAGTCCAGCATGCTCCCGCCTTCCAGAGGCCCGAAATTACAGGCGATTGAGTCGTTTCCCCTCCCGGCAATGTATGTACGGGAACAGAACGGGCAACAACCCAATCACCTCGCGCCGTTTGCACGGCTGCCCCAAAGGGCAGGAGACGCTTGACGCGATAAATTATTCCCTCGTCCCCTGAAAAACGGCCAGACAGGGGTTCAGGTGGGACTCGCGCCTACTTGGGACCCTTGGCGCTCAGGGCCTCGAGGATGGACAGGTAGTTGTAGCCGAGATCCTTGGCGACGGCCTCGTAGGTGACGTGGCCGTTGTAGGTGTTGATGCCACGGGCCAGGGCCTTGTCGGCCTTGATGGCCTCGACGAGGCCCATGTCGGCGATCTTCCGGGCGTAGGGCCGGGTGGTGTTGGTGAGGGCGAAGGTGGACGTCTGGGGCACCGCGCCGGGCATGTTGGCCACGCAGTAGTGCACGACGCCGTGCTTCACGAAGGTGGGGTTGTCGTGGGTGGTGGGCACGCACGTCTCGATGCAGCCGCCCTGATCCACCGCCACGTCCACCACCACGGAGCCGGGGGACATCTCGGCGATGAGTGCCTCGGAGACGAGCTTGGGCGCCTTGCCACCGGGGATGAGCACGCCGCCGATGACGAGGTCCGCCTCGCGCACGCTCTTGGCGATGCTCTCCGAGTCCGAGGCCAGCGTGGACACGCGGCCGAGGAAGACGTCGTCCAGGTAGGTGAGGCGCTCGAGGTTGATGTCGATGAGCGTCACTTCCGCGCCCAGGCCCACGGCCACCTTGGCCGCGCAGGTGCCCACCACGCCGCCGCCGAGGATGACCACGCGGCCGCGGCGCACGCCGGGCACGCCGCCCAGGAGGATGCCCTTGCCTCCGTGCGCCTTCTCCAGGCACGCGGCGCCCACCTGGATGGCCATCTTGCCGGCCACCTCGCTCATGGGCTTGAGCAGGGGCAGCGAGCCGTCCTCCATCTGGATGGTCTCGTAGGCCACGGCCGAGGCCTTCTTCTTGACCAGGGTGCGCGTGAGCTCCGGGTCCACGCCCGCCAGGTGGAAGTAGGTGTAGATGATCTGCCCGTCCTGGATGCGCTCGTACTCGGGCGCGATGGGCTCCTTCACCTTGACGACCATCTCCGCGCGCTTCCAGACCTCGTCCGCGCTCTGGACGATCTGCGCACCCACGCGCTGGTACTCCGAGTCCGGCAGGCCCGAGCCCGAGCCCGCGTTCGTCTCGACGAGAACCGTGTGGCCCGCGCCGGTGAGGGCGCGGACCCCCGCCGGAACCATGCCGACCCGGTACTCGCGAGTCTTGATTTCCTTGGGAACGCCAACAATCACGTGGGATGCCTCCGAAAAGAGCCGCGACCAGGCGCGGAAAAAGCGGGCGGACCCTAGGCAGGGGTCTTGAGCGAGTCAAGACGCGCCCGGGCAAGCAACCCGGGGCCTCGCCAAGGGATGCCGCGTCGAAAGGACCGGGCGGCAGTGATAGTTAACGGGACCATGACTTTGGCACCGAAGCTGTTGTTCGCGGACCCCAAGGGCCGGGTGATGGAACACCCCTATCTGCTGGCCACCCTGCGCAGTGGCGAGGAACTGGTTCCTCCCCAGGACAAGCCCATCCCCCTGCCCTCGGCGGGGCGGCTCGTGCACCTGCCGGGCCGTCTGCCCGTGGGCCTGCACCCGGAGACGGGCGAGCTGGAGTTGGTGCGCGAGATGAAGATGAACGGCAAGACGTTCGTGCCCAGCGCGGTGGGGGCGCTCCTGCCCCCGGGCTACACGCGCACCTTCCTTCCGGGCGAGGTGAAGGCGGACGGACCCGTGCTGCCGCAGTGGGCGTACACCGCCGCGGCCTGGGGCGAGGACGGCCCGGTGGCGTGGGCCATTCACACCGACACGCGCTCGCACTGGGATCCGGACAAGTACTCGACGCCGGAACTCAAGAAGCTCGTGGACGCGCACCTGGCGCGCTTTCCGGGCAACCGCGTGCTCAAGCAGCTCACCACGTGCGCGATGCTCTACCGCTGCTTCACCTCGCAGAACATCTTCTACGTGCGCGACGAGGGCGCCATCCCCGCCTCGGTGATGTGCAACGCGCGCTGCGTGGGTTGCATCTCGGATCAACCCGCGGACGGGCCGCCCGCATCGCACGAGCGCATGGACGATGGCCCCACCGCCGAGGAGATGGGCGCCATCGGGCTCTACCACCTGGAGCACGCGCCGGGCCGCACCATGGTCAGCTTCGGCCAGGGCTGTGAGGGCGAGCCGCTCACGCGCTGGAAGTACATCGCCGAGTCCATCCGTCACATGCGCGCGCACTCCTCGCGCGGCTCCATCAACATCAACACCAACGCGAGCCTCACCCACGGCCTCGAGGCGCTCTTCGACGCGGGCCTGGACGCGGTGCGCGTGTCGCTCAACTCGGCGGTGAAGGACCTGTACGAGGCTTATTACAAGCCGGTGAAGTACGGCTGGGAAGACGTGGAGGCCTCCATCGCGCTCGCGCGCGAGCGCAACGCCTACCTGGCGCTCAACCTCCTGCTCTTCCCCGGGGTCACCGACCGGGAGGGCGAGGCGGATGCGCTCGCACGGCTGGTCAAGAAATACCGGGTGGATCAGGTGCAGACGCGCTCGCTCTGCATCGATCCCCTCCAGTACCTGGAGGTGGCGCGGGACAAGGGCGCGGGTGGCGAGCCCGTGGGCATCCGCGAGCTCTTGCGCCGTCTCAAGGCGGCTCGTCCGGGCCTCGTCATCGGCAACTTCGCGCGCGGCCTGGAGGAGCGGCGGAACGCCGGGGTTCGGGGCTAGAGTCCGCGCCATGCAAGAGCTCGCCTTTCTTTCCACGCACCAGATGGCCGAACGTGTTCGTTGCCGGGATGTGTCCGCCGTTGAACTTCTGGACGCGCACCTGGGCCAGATGGCTCGCAACAACGTGCGGCTCAACGCCCTGGTCACGCTGGACGAGGGGCGGGCGCGGGCGCGGGCGCGGGAGGCGGACGCGGCGCTCGCGCGTGGCGAGGTGTGGGGTCCCTTGCACGGGGTTCCCCTCACCATCAAGGATGCCTTCGAGACGACGGGGCTGCGCACGACGAGCGGCTTCGACGCGCTGGCGCGCCACATGCCCGAGCGGGACGCCACGGTGGTGGCGCGGCTCAAGGCGGCGGGGGCCGTCATCGTGGGCAAGACGAACATGCCCCGGCTGGCGCTGGACACGCAGACGCACAACACCATCTTCGGCCGCACGAACAACCCGTGGGATGTGGAGCGGACCTGTGGAGGGAGCTCCGGGGGCGGCGCGGTGGCGGTGGCCTCGGGCATGAGCTCGCTCGAGGTGGGAAGTGACATTGGTGGCTCCATCCGCATCCCCTCGCACTTCTGTGGGGTGTTTGGCCTCAAGCCCACGGACGGCCGCATTCCGCTCTCCGGTCACATCCCGGGGATGCCGGGCTCGCCTCGGGGCGTACGCCATCAAGGCGTGGCGGGGCCCCTGGCGCGCACGGTGGAGGATCTGCGCCTCGCGCTGCGGCTGCTGGGTGGACCGGATGGTCAGGACACCGAGATGCCTCCGATTCCCTTCCAGGACGTGCCGCGCCGGGAGCTGAAGACCTACCGCTTCGTGTGGACGGATGACTTCGGCGGGCTGCCGGTCTCGGCGGAGACCCGCTCGGCGCTGGCGGGACTGGCGCGCACGCTGGAGGGCGTGGGGTGCGTGGTGGAGCGGCGCACGCCGGAGATCGATCTCGAGCAGGTGTGGACCGCCTGGGGACAGTTGCTCGGCGCGGAGGTGGGTTCGGAGATGCCAGCCGCGGCACGCTTCATGACGGCCCTGCACTTCCGGTCCATGCGGGGCGACTCCTCCATCAACCGGGGCGTCGTGCGAGGGCTGTGGGGGCGGATGTCGGATTACACGCAGGCGCTCTCGGTGCGCGATCAGATGATGGCGAAGGTGGATTCCTTCCTGGCGGGCTGGGACGCATGGCTGTGCCCGGTGACGGTGAGCCCGGCCTTCACGCACCGTCCGAGTGGCGAGTGGCTGGAGGTGGATGCGCGGCGCGTCCAATACATGGAGGGTACCGCTGGCCTACCCAGCCTCTTCAACCTGACGGGTCATCCGGCGGTGGCCATGCCACTGCCGCGCACGCCCTCGCGCTCACTGCCCCTGGGCGTCCAGGTGGTGGGACGTCGCTGGGGAGACGAGGCCCTGCTCTCCGTGGCCGAGGCGTTGACGGACGTGACGGGCCCCTTCCTGCGCCCCCCTGGCGTGTGAGGGGGACGTCTCGACGAAGAGGGGCCAGGCGCGGGGGCTACTCGGCGCCCGGTGCCACGGGGTTGAGTTCCTTGGCCACCAGGTTGCCCAGGACGGCGTCCTTGGGCACGTAGCCGTCGGCACCGGCCTCGCGGCAGATGCGCTGCAACTCCTCCACGTTCTCCCCGGAGCACAGCAGCACCTTGATGCCCTTGAAGAGGCTGTTGCTCTTGATGAACCGGCAGAACTGCTCGCCGTTCACGTTGGGCATCCGCACGTCCAGCAGGACCAGGTCCGGGCGCGTCTGCTTCTTGAGGATGATCTTCGTCGCCTTGTCCGCGGAGTCGGCGATGTGCACCTCGAAGCCCTTGGACACCAGGTCCGCCTCGATGATGCGCGCCGTCATCTCGCTGTCGTCGACGATGAGGATGCGTGGCTTCCTCCCCGCCGCGGCCGCCATCTTCGCCGCGGAGGGGAATCCCCCCGTCGCGGCGGGAGCGGGAGGAGTGGCGGGCGTGGGCGTCGGAGCGGGCTCCGGCGCGGCCGCGGGGGCCTGAGGCGCCGGAGCGCTCTGCGGCGGGCGGGCCTCGGTGGGCACCTGCGCGGTGGGAGTGAGGGCCGCGCGCGGAGGG
>Ga0081606_1000040_pt1 | contig 137141 bp, 112 predicted proteins | sample EareggfetidaYelm_FD_71127 | JGI IMG/M metagenome (GOLD analysis project Ga0081606, IMG submission 71127) | Earthworm egg capsule microbial community from the University of Washington, USA - E. fetida Yelm (SPADES assembly) (version 2) | ecosystem: Host-associated > Annelida > Reproductive...
CGCCCCGCCGCCCGGAAGGGGGGTGGAGGCGGGGCGTGTGCGTTCGGGGATTACGGCACGCTGGGGCCTCGGGCCTCGGCGCGCTCCCACACCTGGAGGTAGCCCTCGGCCGAGTTCATCAGCGGGCCCAGGTCGACGCGGTGGCCGCCTTCGCCCGGGGATGAGGGGCGCCAACCCCAGACGGGCCCGTACACCTGGAGTGAATCTTTTTGTGGTAGAAATGGGTGCCGACCCTGCTTTCCCCGAAAGCCACGGAAAGGTATCCCGCCATGGTGAGCCCCGACTCCTTCCTCTCCTGGCGCACGCTCGCGCGCCAGGCCTTCTTGCTGAGCGCACTCGCCGCGTGCGGCCCGACCGATGTCGCCGCGCCCGAGCCGACGAGTGAACTGAAGACGACCGCTCAGTCCCTGCTGCCCTTTCCCTTGCAGGTCTCGGCGGCGACGTCGGTGACCGGCTCCCAGGCGGGAGTCAGGTCCTTCATGCCCGCGGTGGCGGTGGGCAATGGCATGTACTTCCTGGTCTGGATGCAGTTCAGCGACAGCGCGCCTCCGGCCATCTACGGCCAACGGGTGCGGACCTCGGATGGCGTGGCACTGGACGCGGCGCCCCTCCTCATCTCCAAGGGGAGCTCGTCGGTCAACCTCTATCCGTCCGTGGCCTTCGATGGCGCGAACTTCCTGGTCGTCTGGGAGGAGGGTCTGCCCTTCGTTTTCGGCCGGCGGGTGCGGGCCTCGGACGGCGCGCTGCTCGACGCCTCACCCAGGAACTACGGCTCGTTTCCCAACTCCGTCCTGGCGCAGGGGTTCCCTTCCGTGACGTTCGACGGGACGAACTACCTGCTGACCTGGGTGGGATTCCACGATCCCTCCCAGGACTACGTCCGCAAGGTGCTGGGCCGGCGGGTGCGGCCCTCGGATGGCGATCCCGTGGACGATCCCTTCGTCGTTTCCTCGGACTACGCCCGGTCGCACGCCGCCAGTACGGGAGGAACCAGCCTGGTGGCATGGGGAGCGTCCGACGGCGTCAAGGCGGTGCGGTTGGACACGGCGGGTCAGGCGCTCGACGCGTCGCCGCGCGTGCTCTCCCCGGCGTTCTCGCGAGACGTCCGCGTGGCGGCCCAGGGCGGCGAGTTCCTGGTGCTCTGGTCGGACAACGGTTTGTGGGCCCGGCGCATGCGGGCCTCGGATGGCGCGCTGCTCGGCGCGGCGGTCCTGGTGGACTCGGCGCTCATCAACACGTCGCGGACTTCCTTCGACGTGTCCTTCGATGGCGCGCACTACCGTCTGGTCTGGTTGGGCACGCGGGAGGGCGCGCCCCGGTTGCTCACCGCGCGCATGTCTCCCGGTGGCTCGGTGGACTCGGGGACGGAGCAGCGCCTCTCGGACGTCCATGCCGTGAACCATGACGGCGGGGTGGGGGTCGCCGTCGCGGGTCCGGGCCAGTTCGCGGTCCTCGGCACGCGCATCCCCGCGAGCACCCCGAATGTCTTCTCCCAGCTCGTCAATCCCTTCTCGTGCGCGCCGGATGTGACGCCCCCCATCGTCACCTGTCCGGCCACCAAGACGTTCGAGTGTGTCTACAGCGGCCAGCGCGTCCTGACGGACTTCGAGTTCGGAGACAACTGCGGCATCAATTACACGAGCACGTACCCCAACTACATCGGTGCGCCCTATACGCAGACGTTCTCGGTCTCCGCCACGGACATGTCTGGAAACACGACGCACTGCCACACGCAGTGGCATGTCGTGGACACGAAGAAGCCCACGATCACCCTGTACGGCCCCTCGCCCATGACGCTGCCCTACGGCACGCCCTACGCGGAGCCGGGTTATTCGGGCGACGACACGTGTGATGGGTTCGGCCCGTGGATCAACTCCCAGATCCAGGTCCATGGCTCGATCAACCCGTACAGCCCGGGCCTCCAGGCCATCCACTACCAACTCACCGATCGCGCCGGCAACACCACTGAGATGTATCGCTTCGTGACCGTCCTCTCGCCGTAGGGACGATCCCCAGGGGCCGGAGCTCGGAGGCTCCGGCTGAGCGCCAGGCCGCGGTTGCCCAATGCCCAAGCCCCCTGCCTCGCCGTCGAGGCACCGTTCGGTTCGAGCTCGATTTCGGCTGCTCCCGCCGCAGATGGTGCACCTCGCCAATCCCTCACGTGAGGCGAAATGTTCCGCTACTGAATATTTCCATCCGCATTGATATTTTCTGCTTTGTAGTATACTTGTTTTTCTTGATTTGCTGGTTGATGGTGATCCATAGTCCGTCGCGTTCTCCGCGTCCCGTCCCCCTGTCACTCGGCGCGGAGGAAATAGCCCTTTGCCCCTTGAGAAGACAGACATGAAGATCTCGAAGCGCAGTGCGCTGTCCACCGTGACGGCGTTGTTCGCCAGCATCATCACCGTGAATGGATTGCCGGTCACCGCCCAGGCGGCCCCCTCCGAGGAGCGCGTGAGCGAGTCGGAGGCGGCGCGGGAGATGTTCTCCGCGATGCGTCGTGACCTGAATGTCGGAGAGGAGCAGCTGCGGCGCCGGCTGGCGTTCGAGGCGATCGCACCGGCCATGGAGAAGGATCTGCGAGCGCAGCTGGGCGAGAGCTTTGGCGGGTCCTGGCTGAACGAGGAGGGCACCCAGCTCATCGTCGCTGTCACGGACGAGGCCAGCGCCGCGCGCGTTCGTCGCGCTGGCGCTGAGCCGCGGCTCGTCAAGTACAGCAAGGCGCAGCTGGACCGCGCCATGGCGGAGCTGGACCGCAACGCCACGAGCGCCCCCTCCTCCGTGCACACCTGGTACGTGGACGTCGCCACCAACAGCGTCGTCGTGCAGGCCGAGAGTGGCACGAGCCTGATGGCTTCGCGCGCCCAGGCCTTCGCCTCCCTGAGCAGCGGCGCCAAGGACGGAATGGTCCGCGTGGAGGCCTCCACCCAGGCCCCCCGCCCGGCGTATGACCTGCGCGGCGGTGAGGTCTACCTCATCGGCGATGGCGCCAATGGCTCCTACGGCGTCTGCTCGGTGGGTTTCTCCGTACAGGGCGGCTTCGTCACCGCGGGACACTGTGGTTCGGCGGGCGCCCCCACCAAGTCGGGCAATGGCACGGCGCAGGGGACCTTCCGGGCCTCGTCCTTCCCCAACAATGACTGGGCGTGGGTGGCGACCAACAGCTCGTGGACGCCACAGCCCTGGGTGTATAACTACAGCAACGCGAACGTGCTCGTGTCCGGCTCCACCGAGGCGGGAATCGGCGCGTCCATCTGCCGCTCCGGCCAGACGACCCAGTGGCGCTGCGGCACGCTCCAGGCCACCAACGTCACCGTCAACTACTCCAACGGCCCCGTCTATGGCCTGGCGCGCACCAACGCGTGCGCCAACCCCGGAGATTCCGGTGGCTCGGTCCTCTCCGGCAACCAGGCGCAGGGCGTGACCTCGGGCATCGCGGGCGGCTGCGAAAGCGCCAGCCCCCAGACGTTCTACCAGCCCGTCAATCCCATCCTCAGGGCGTACGGCCTCACGCTCATCACGAGCGGTGGCGGTAGCGGCGCCGCCAAGGGTCTCGTTTCGCGCATGAACGGCAAGTGCATCGACGTGCCCAACGGTAACTTCTCCGATGGCGTCCAGGTGCGGATGTGGGGCTGCAATGGCTCCAACGCCCAGCTGTTCACCTGGTCGGGTGAGCGGTTGACGATTGGCGGCAAGTGCCTGGACGTGTCGGGTGCCTCGACGGCCAACGGCACTCGTATCCAGCTCGTCAGCTGCAACGGCAACCGCGCCCAGGACTTCGTGCTGAGCGCCGCGGGCGACCTGGTCAGCTACCTCGCCAACAAGTGCGTGGACATCGAGGGGTTCAACGCCAACGACGACGCCAAGCTGAGCATCTATACCTGCACCGGCACGTCGAACCAGAAGTGGGACTTCAAGTAGCCCATTGCCCGCTGGAGGGGCACACGTTCCCCGGTCTCGCGCAGCTCACGAGAAGGCCGTGAGCCGCGGATGGGCGCGTGTGCCCTGGCGAGGTCGCCAGGAGCGGGACCCAGGGCTTCGGCCCAGATCCTCGGGCGCCAGCGGGGTCAGCGTGCGGCGGACTCCCGCTCACGACGGCCTTCCTCCGCGGGCGGCTTGGGAGGACCCGGCTCGGTGCGGATGCGTCCGAGCCGCAAGGACATGGCGGTCGGGCACAGGATTTCCGGCTCCCGCCCTCGACGCGGAGTTGCTCTCACGGGCGCGACGCACCGTGACGGGCGGGTGGGTCGTGCAACTCACCGATGCGCCGCTCGACCTGGACGATCCTGCGCACCTGGACGCGCTCAATCGTGTTCCACCCCTATCTCCGCTGGAGGGGCACACTGGGGGCACACGCCATGGCCCTCTCCGCACCACCGACTGCCGGGACCGTTCCGGCGGAGTGGGCTTGATCCGCTGACGTCGTTCTCCCGCGTTTTTCGTGCACGCGAGTGCTGTTGTGATGGCAGCCCGTTGGGGCGGGAGCGCCGTTCTTGTGCATCAATCCCACCCTTCTACTCTCCCGTCTCAGGAGACCCAGATGGCCCAGATGCCTTCCGCCTCGCGCCGCGGCCGCGTCCTCATCGTGCATGACGAGTTCATGGCCTGCGCCGCTTTCGCGCGCGTGTTGATGTTCGCGGACGAGAGAGTGCTGCTCACGAGCGCGCGCGAGGCCTTCACCCGGCTGATGGCGGGCGAGCACTTCGACGTCATCCTGTTCAAGTTGATGATGCCGGAGATGAACGGCATGGAGCTGCACCAGCAGCTCGCGCTGCACCGACCCTCGCTGGTCGAGCGCATCGTGTTCCTCAGCTCTGGAGTCGTCCCCAGCGATGCCCGCGCCTTCCTCGGTCAGATGAAGAACCCCTGTGTGGAGATACCCTTCGACGAAAGTGAAGTGCGGGCCCTGGTGCGCGCCCTGCTGGAGCGCTGAGCTTTGGAGGAGGCGCGCGTGGGGAGTGAGGCAGCGGCCAGGAAGGAGCGGTGCACCTTCATCTGCATGCCAACGACAGGCAGGGCCTGGAGCGGCTGTGCCGCTACGGAGCACGCGGAACGTTGGCGCTGGATCGTTTGTGTACGATGGCATTGGTGAGAAAATGACCGTCCGGCCGGCCCAGCACAAAGGGCGGGATCGGCGCGCCCGTCCACCGGTAATCCGGCGGCATCTTTGGCTGCGCAACAGCAGCGACAGACAAGGCAAGGACGGCGAGAACACACAAAACGCTGCGACGCATCATGCGGCAAATGTACTGCCGGGCGCGGCGCGGATTATGCCGGCTCATTTGTCACAGATGAGCCGTTTTCAGCCCGCCGGTTATCCGTGCGCATCAGTCCATAGTAGACCGAGTTGCGGAAAGCGCCGTCGTAATAAAAATCTTCGCGGAAGCGGCCTTCTTCCCGGAAGCCGGCCGATTCCAGCAGCTTTCCGGAGGCGTTGTTGTCGGCGTCAGTAATGGCCAGGATCGTGTGCAGATGCATGCGCTCAAAGCCGTAGTCCACTACAGCCGCCAGCGCTTCGCGCATGATGCCCCGGCGGTGATAATCGCGCCGCAGGGAATAGCCCACCTCGGCGCGGCGATGCTCCGGCAGGATATCTACATAGCCGATCAGCCCGATGGCCTCGCCGCTTTCCCGCCACTCCATCGCCCAGTTGATGCGCTCACCCTTTTGTAGGGCTTCCCCCATCATGTGCAGCAGGGCGCGCACGTCGTCCTCGCTTTTCGCGATGGGCCGCGGGATGTAGCGCATCACCTCCGGATCGGACCGCATGGGCAGCAGCGCGGCGGCATCCGCATCGCAGGGCCGGCGGAGGAGGAGTCGCGGCGTATGTAACACTGGAAAGGGATCGAAAGAATGTGTGTCCATCATGGGAGGTCGCGATGCGCTTGTTGGTGCGCCGCGGCGGCAAGTTTACGCAGCAAGCGGGTATGCCGCGGTAATCAGTTGATTCACGCGTTTGGCAACATGTCTCTTGATGCCATGGGCCCGGCGGAGATCGAGGACTTCAAGGCCGCGATGCGGAAGCAGCCCGCAGGTGTCCCCGGAAGGAAGGACTCGCCTTCGAAGGACGCGCTGCGCAAGCGCAAGGGCGCTGAGTCAAGCTCCTGAGCCTCAAATCCGTCAACAACGTTCTGAGCACCGGCTGACGCGGGCCGTGGGCCGTGCGGGCATCGTTCGCCAGCAGGGACGCATCGGCTGGCACGACCCGCGGCACACCTACATGTGGCCCCAGCTCCACGCCGCAATGGCCAGCGACAAAGAAAAAGCCCAGCAACCCCGGAGGATTGCTGGGCTTTTATTGGCGAGGAGTACGGGACTTGAACCCGTGGCCTCCGGCGTGACAGGCCGGCGTTCTAACCAACTGAACTAACTCCCCACAACCGTACGACTGCTTGGGCGGAACAGGGATTGAACCTGTGACCCTCGCCTTGTAAGGGCGACGCTCTACCGCTGAGCTATCCGCCCTTCTGGGCGTCACCGCGTTGCGACGGGGCGGCTTTTATCGGCCGCTTCCGCCCCTGTCAAGCCTACGCTTTTCAGCGACGAATCATTCCAGCGCTCCCCGACTCGGGCGTTGACCGGGGCCATTCCTCCTGCCAACCCTCGGTCCCGCCCGCTCCCCGATGAGGAGGGCGGGCTGACACGGAGCCCCCCGCCTTGAACGACCGTCTCCTCCGCGCCGCGCGCCGCCAGCCCACCGACACCACCCCCGTGTGGCTCATGCGCCAGGCCGGCCGCTACCTGCCCGAGTACCGCGCCATCCGCGGCAACATCGCCTTCCTCGACCTGTGCAAGCACCCGGACCTGGCCGCCGAGGTCACCGTCCAGCCCGTCACCCGCCTGGGCGTGGATGCCGCCATCATCTTCTCGGACATCCTCATTCCCGTGGAGGCCATGGGCATCGAGCTGGAGCTGGGCGACAAGGGGCCTCACTTCCCCAACCCCCTGCGCTCCGCCGCGGACATCGACAAGCTGGGCATCCCCGACCCCGTCGAGGGCACCGGCTTCGTCGCCGAGGCCATCCGCCGCACCCGCCGTGCCCTCAATGACTCGGTGCCCGTCATCGGCTTCTGTGGCGCCCCCTTCACCCTCGCCGCGTACATGGTCGAGGGCGGCGGCTCCAAGAGCTACATCCACATCAAGCGGATGCTCTTCGAGCAGCCCCAGCTCGTGCACACGCTCTTCGAGAAGCTCACGCGCACGCTCGTTCCCTACCTGCTCATGCAGGTGGAGGCCGGCGCGAGCATCGTCCAGATCTTCGACTCGTGGGGCGGGGAGCTCTCCCCCTGGGACTACGAGCGCTTCTGTCTGCCGTACCTCACGCGCATGGTGAAGGAGGTCCAGGCGCGCGGCGTGCCCGTCATCGTCTTCGGCACCGGCATGTCCAACCACCTGCCCTTGCTCAAGCGCACCGGCGCGGACGTCATCGGCCAGGATTGGCGTACCCCCATCGACGAGGCCCGGCGCGTGCTCGGCCCCGACGTGGCCGTGCAGGGCAACCTGGATCCACTCCACCTCTTCCTGCCTCGCGAGGAGCTGGAGGCGCGCGTGGTGGACATCCTCCATCGCGCGGGCCCCGTGGGTCACATCTGCAACCTGGGCCACGGCATCCTCCCGCCCACGGACCCGGAGGCCGCGAAGTTCTTCGTCGAGGCCGTCCACAAGCACGGCTTCGCGCTCCGCCAGGGCACCTGAGCCGTCGGGAGTGTGCGGTGGCCAACAGCCCTCCACGGGCCTTCCCTCCGAGCGAGTGAACAGGGCAGGGGAGGGCGTTGATTCCAGAATCAATCTTCCGTTGACGCGCCGCACCACCCGTCATTAGAAGCGCCTCACCCCGCAGGACAAGGTGAGGCACACATGGCACGCGAGCAGCAACGCAACGGTCACCGCAGGGTGGCCATCGTCCGTGGATTGCGGACGCCCTTCGCGAAGGCGGGCACGGACTTCGCGAAGCTCACCGCGTTGGACCTGGGCCGCATGGTGGTCCAGGAGATCGTGCAGCGCTCGGAGATCGATCCGAACGAGATCGACCAGGTGGTGTTCGGCCAGGTCATCCCCACGCTCACCGCGCCGTCCATCGCGCGCGAGGTGGTGCTGGCCGCCGGGCTGCCCCGGAAGATCGACGCCTTCACCGTGGCGCGCGCCTGTGCCACGTCCATCCAGGCCATGACGGCGGCGGCCAACGCCATCGCCCTGGGCCAGGCGGATGTGGTGCTCGCCGGGGGCACCGAGTCCATGTCGGACGCGCCCATCTTCACCAGCCGGCCCCTGGCCCAGTCGCTCGTGGCCGCCTCCAAGGCGCGCAACCTCGGCGACAAGCTCAAGGCCTTCCAGACGCTCAAGCCGCGCGACCTCGCGCCCGTGCCCCCGGCCATCGCCGAGTACTCCACCGGCCAGACCATGGGCGAGAGCGCCGAGAAGATGGCCAAGGAGAATGGCATCTCGCGCAAGGAGCAGGATGAGATCGCGCTCGCCTCGCACCAGAACGCCGCGCGCGCCTGGCGGGACGGTTTCTTCGACGCGCAGGTGATGCACGTGGTGGTGCCGCCCCAGTACGAGAAGGTGTCCCAGAAGGACAACATCGTGCGTGAGGACACGAGCCTGGAGTCGCTGTCCCAGCTCAAGCCCGTGTTCGACCGCAAGTACGGCACCATCACCGCTGGCAACTCCTCGCCCCTCACCGACGGCGCCGGCGTGCTCCTGCTGATGAGCGAGGAGAAGGCCAAGGCGCTCGGTCTCACGCCGCTCGGCTATCTGCGCTCGCACGCCTTCGCCGCCACGGATCCGGGGGACCAGTTGCTGCAGGGTCCCGCCTACGCGGCGCCCATCGCCCTCCAGCGCGCGGGCATGACGCTTGGGGACATCGATCTCGTGGAGATGCACGAGGCGTTCGCCGCCCAGGTGGCGAGCAACATCCAGGCCCTGGCCTCCAAGGAGTTCGCCAAGAAGGCCGGCTGGAGCGCGCCGGTGGGCGAGGTGGACCGGACGCGGTTGAACCTGTCCGGTGGGTCGCTGTCGCTCGGACATCCCTTCGGGGCCACGGGGGCGCGCATCGTCACCCAGGCCCTGCACGAGTTGAAGCGTCAGAACAAGAACACGGTGCTGTGCACTGTCTGCGCCGCCGGTGGCCTCGGAGCCGCGGTGGTCCTGGAGCGTGAGTGATGGCTGCCACGGTTGCGCAAGAGGTCGAGGTGAAGAACGGGTTTGGCTACCAGGTGGACGATGGCGTCGCGCTCATCGTCATCGACTTGGAGGGCGAGCCGGTGAACACGCTCTCGCCCAAGACGGGTGAGGCCTTCATCGCGCTGCTCGAGCGCGCGGAGAGGGATCCGTCCGTCAAGGCCGTGGTCTTCACCTCCGGCAAGAAGGACAGCTTCATCGCGGGCGCGAAGATCGATTTCCTGCAGACGATGCGCACGGCGGAGGAGGCCACGGCCGCCTCTCGCGCCGGGCAGAAGGAGTTCGATCGGCTGGAGGCGTTCCCCAAGCCCGTGGTGGCGGCCATCCATGGCGCGTGCCTGGGCGGGGGCCTGGAGTGGGCGCTCGCGTGCTCCTACCGCATCGCCACCGACAGCCCGAAGACGTCGCTCGGGCTTCCCGAGGTGCAGCTGGGGCTCCTTCCCGGCGCGGGCGGCACCCAGCGTCTGCCCGCCCTCATCGGCGCGCAGGCCGCGTTGGATCTCATCCTCGCGGGCAAGAACGTGAAGCCCTCCAAGGCCAAGAAGCTCGGCATCGTGGACGAGGTGGTCCCCGTGCCGCTCTTGCGCTCGGTGGCGCTGCGGCGGGCCAAGGAGCTGGCGGCGGGCACGCTCAAGGTGGAGCGTTCCCACGGCCAGGGGCTCAAGGCGGTGGCGCGGCAGAGCAAGAAGGGCCTGGGCGGACTGCTCCAGGGGCTCGCCAACCGGGAGATGTGGGCCGAGGTGGCGCTCGAGGACAACCCGATCGGCCGGAAGATCCTCTTCGATCAGGCGCGCAAGCAGCTGCGCAAGAAGACGCGCGGCAAGTTCCCCGCGCCCGAGAAGGCGCTCGAGGCCATCCGTATCGGTCTGGAGTCAGGCCGCGCGGCGGGTCTGGAGGCCGAGGCCAAATTCTTCGGAGAGCTGGTGGTGTCCGATGTCGCCAAGCGTCTGGTGGAGATCTTCTTCGCCACCACCGCGCTCAAGAAGGAGAACGGCACCGCGAAGGCGGACGTGAAGCCGCGCGCGGTGAAGAAGGTGGGCGTGCTCGGTGGCGGGTTGATGGGTGGCGGCATCGCCTATGTCAGCTCGGCGCTCCAGGGCGTGCCGGTGCGCGTGAAGGACAAGGACGACGCGGGCGTGGGCCGCGCGCTCAAGCAGGTGCAGGGCATCCTCGACGAGCGGGTGAAGCGCCGCTCGCTCACGGGGCGCGAGGCCACCGCGAAGATGGCGCTCGTCACCGGTGGCACCGACTACGCGGGCTTCAAGAGCGTGGACGTGGTCATCGAGGCCGTGTTCGAGGACCTGGGCCTCAAGCGCCGCATCCTCGCCGAGGTGGAGGCCGTCACGCGGGACGACACCATCTTCGCCTCCAACACCTCCAGCATCCCCATCACCCAACTGGCCGAGGGCGCTCGCCGACCCGCGCAGGTGATTGGCATGCATTACTTCAGCCCGGTGCACAAGATGCCCCTGCTGGAGATCATCACCCACAAGGGCACCTCCGACGAGGTGACGGCCACCTGCGTGGAGATCGGCAAGAAGCAGGGCAAGACGGTCATCGTCGTCAACGACGGGCCGGGCTTCTACACCTCGCGCATCCTCGCGCCGTACATGAACGAGGCCGCGTACCTGCTCGCCGAGGGCGCCGACATCTCCGAGCTGGACCGCGCGCTCGTGGACTTCGGCTTCCCCGTGGGCCCCATCACCCTGCTGGACGAGGTGGGCATCGACGTGGCCCAGAAGGTGGGCCCCATCATGGAGGCCGCCTTCGGCAAGCGCATGGCCGCGCCCAAGGCGCTGGAGAAGGTGGTGGCCGACGGACGGCTCGGCCGAAAGAACCAGAAGGGCTTCTACACGTACGACGGCAAGAAGAAGGAGGTGGACCCCTCCGTCTACGAGCTGCTGCCGCACGGCAAGAACCGCAAGCACCTGGACGAGCGCGAGATGGCCGAGCGCTGCGCCCTGCAGATGGTGAACGAGGCGGTGCGCTGCCTGGGTGAGGGGATTCTGCGCAGCGCGCGGGACGGCGACGTGGGGGCCATCTTCGGCCTCGGCTTCCCGCCGTTCCTCGGAGGCCCCTTCCGCTACGCGGACAGCCTGGGGCCCGCGGAGCTCCTGCGGCGCCTGGAGCACTACCACGACAAGTACGGCGAGCGTTTCGCCCCCGCGCCCCTGCTCGTGGAGAAGGTGAAGGCGCGCGAGACGTTCTACTCGCGCTGAGCCGCGGGACCACGGGGGAGGGAAGGCGCCCGGTGGTGTCTTCCTTCCCCCCCTTCTGGCTCAGTCGTCCAGCGCTGGCAGCACGTTCACCTTGAGGGCGCTCGGGTGCTGGGCCTCATGGTGCACGCGGTGGTTGGCGCGCACGAAGTCCTCTTCCTTCGCCTCGAAGATGTTGGGCACGAAGGTCTGCGGGTTGCGGTCGATGAAGGGAAACCAGCTCGACTGCACCTGGATCATCAGCCGGTGTCCGCGCTTGAAGGTGTGCAGCACGTCGTTGATGACGAAGCGCACCTTCGTGACCTCGCCCGGCTTGAAGGGCTTGGGCTCGCTGTAGCTGTCCCGGAAGCGGCCCCGGAAGGGCTCGCCGCGCACCAGTGTCTGCTGGTGGCCCCGGTTGACCTCTCCCGCCTCCTCGTCCTTGCGCGTGAAGCCGGGCATCTTGCCGGGGTTGGCGTCGATGAGCTTCACCACCCAGTCCGCGTCGCTGCCCGTGGTGGACACCCACAGCTCCGCCTCCAGCGGGCCCGCGAGCGTGAGATCCCGCTCCAGTGGCTCCGTCTGGTAGACGAGCACGTCCGGACGGCGCGCGGCGAAGCGCTGATCCTCGGTCATGTAGTTCTTCGCCCAGTACGGGGTGAGCTCCATGGTGTAGGGCACGGGCTTGTCCGGATCGCTCACGTACTCGTCGAAGGACGGCGCGCCCGCCGTGGGGGCCTTGAAGGAGAGGCCTCCCTTGGGCTGGAAGTAGAGCCGCTGCTCGCGCGTCTGCTTGGGCGGCCAGGTATCGAAGCGGCGCCAGCGGTTGGCGCCCGTCTCGAACATGAAGGCCTCGGGCAGGTCGGGTTTGTCGCCCCCTTTGAGGTGGTGCTTGAAGAAGGCGAAGAGCAGCGCCTGGAAGGTCTGGCTCGTGGGGAAGCCGAAGTCGGCGTCTCCCAGGGAGGAGCCCTCGTCCCGGATCCATCCGCCATGCGACCAGGGACCCATGACGAGGGTGTTGGAGGTGCCGGGGTTCTGCTTCTCGATGGCGGAGTAGGTGCGCAGCGGGCCGTACAGGTCCTCGGTGTCGTACCAGCCGCCCACCGTCAGGACGGCGGCCTTGATGTTCTTGAGGTGGGGCAGGAGGTTGCGCGCCTGCCAGAAGGCGTCGTAGTTGGGGTGCGCGACGAGGTCCTTCCAGAACGACACGTCGCCCTTGAAGTGGTGCGCGTCCGCGTTGCCCAGCGGGCCCAGGTCCATGAAGAACTGGTAGCCATCCGGCGTGCCGTGCTCGAAGGACTTCCATTCCTGTGGATCGATGGGCTTGGGCCGGGGCCTGCCGAAGCCCGCGAAGAAGTCGAAGGCGAGCACCAGGTTGAAGGCGCCGTGCCGGTGCATGTCGTCCCAGAACCAGTCGGCGATGGGGGCCTGGGGAGACACCGCCTTGAGCGCCGGGTGCGAGTCGATGGCGCCCGCGGACGTGTAGAAGCCTGGATAGGAGATGCCCCACTGGCCCACGCGGCCGTTGTTGCCCGCGACGTTCTTCACCAACCACGCGATGGTGTCGTAGGTGTCGCTGCTCTCGTCGATGTCCTGGGGGCCCTTCTTCGTGTCCAGGTGGGGGCGCACGTTGATGAACTCGCCCTCGGACATGTTGCGGCCGCGCACGTCCTGGCTGACGAAGATGAAGCCTTCCTTCTCGAAGGCCTCGGTCGCCACCTGGTGGGCATAGCGGTCGGGACCGTAGGGCGCGACGGAGTAGGGCGTGCGTATGAGCAGCATGGGATAGCGCTTGCTGGGGCTCGCGTCGTTGGGGACGTAGACGCTCGTGAACAGCTTCACGCCATCGCGCATGGGGATGCGGTACTCGTACTTGGTGTAGTGCGCGCGGAGGTATTGGGCGCGCTCGTCGTGGTGCGGCGCCGGGGGCTTCGCGGCCTGGGCCCTCACGGGCCCGGCGAGTGCGAGGAGCCCGAGCACCATGAGGTGACGGAACGTGGGGGGCATGCTCTCTCTCCTGAAAGGAACGAGCGGCATTGTCGGTGAACGGTGGCGAGGCGGAAAGCGTCACATGGTGCCAGACGCACCCCGCCTTGACCCCCGCGGGTTTCTGGATGATGCCTGCGCCGCCATGCCCCGTGCCCCCTATCGCGTCCTCGCTCTCGTCATCCTGTCCGCGCTGATTGTCAGTGCCGCGGCCGCTGGCACCGGGGAGTGGTACTTCCAGCACCACAAGACGCCTCCTGGACCCGAGGTGGGGCTCGGCGGTTACGTGCTGGGGGGCTGGTTCGCCTATGACTCCGGCTGGTACGCGGACATCGCCGAGCGGGGCTACCACTACACGTCCGGGCTCCAGAGTTCGGTGGCCTTCTTCCCGCTCTATCCCCTCGCTGTCCGAGCCGCGCAGACGCTCGTTCGCGACGTCCACTGGGCCGGGGTGCTGGTGACGCTGCTGTGCGGGCCGCTCGCCGTGCTGCTCTTCCTGCGCTGGGCCCGCACCCGGGTGGATGACGACACCGCGTTCCAGGCCTCCCTGCTGTTCGCGCTCTACCCCTTCTCCTTCTTCCTCTATGGGGTGATGTACTCCGACGCGCTCTTCATCCTGATGGTGGTGGGGGCGTTCCTCCTGCTGGAGAAGGGGCGTCTGGGGCCGGCGGTGCTGCTGGGGGCGCTGGCCACGGCGGCCCGGCCCGTGGCGCCCGCCGTGGTGGTGGGCCTGCTGGTGCGCCGGCTCGAGTGGAAGCGCGAGCGCAACGAGCGCTGGACGCTCGTGGATCTGCTGCCCGTGCTGTCCGCGCTCGGCTTCGTCTTCTACATGCTCTACCTGCAGTGGCGCTTCCACGAGCCGCTCGCCTTCGTGAAGGTGCAGGAGGCGTGGGGGCAGGTTCCTGGCTGGCGCGCGTGGCTCAAGCTGTCCTGGTTCAAGAGCGTCTTCTCCCCCGAGTCCACCCCCGACTTCGTCCTGTGGATCTGCATCCACGCGGCGCTGAGCCTGGGGGCGCTCGCCCTGGTGTGGCCCACCTTCAAGAAGCTGGGCTGGGGCTACGGGGCGTTCTGCGCCGTCATGGTCGGCATCCCCACCGTGTCCACCAAGGACTTCATGGGCATGGGGCGCTACCTCCTGTCCGCCTTTCCACTCTTCCTCACCCTCGCATGGCTCCTGCGCGAGCGCCCTCGGGTGCGCCGGGGCATCCTCGCCGTGAGTACGGTGTCGCTCGTCCTCCTCTCCGCCGCCTTTGGCCTGGATTACTACCTCTCGTGAACGCCCCCCTCGCTCCTGCCCTGGCGCTCTTCTCCCACCTGCCTCCCGCGGAGCGCTTCCACGTCCATGCCCGCGCCTTCTCCGCGCCCCTGGAGGCCATCGCCGCCCGGGTTCCCCCAGGTGGCGCCGTGGCCGATGTGGGATGTGGCCATGGCCTGCTCACCGCCCTGCTCGCCCTGGGGGATTCCCGGCGGACCGTGCATGGGGTCGATCCCGACCCCCGCAAGGTGGAGTGGGCGAGGAAGGGCCCGGGGCTCCTGCCCCATGTGAAGGTGGAGGAAGGCGGTGTGGACTCGCTCGCCGAGCGGCTTCCCGGTCACTTCGACGCGGTGGTGGTGAGCGATGTCCTCTACCTGCTGCCCGTGGAGCGCTGGGCGGACTTCCTGCGCGCGGCGCGGCGCCTGCTGCGTCCCGGTGGGCGGCTGCTCTTGAAGGAAGCCGAGGGTGATGGCTCCTGGAAGCACCGCAAGTGCCTCGCCCAGGAGTGGGTGATGGTGACGTTGCTTGGCCGCACGAAGGCGGGGGGCGACCTGGTGCTCCAGCCGCGCGAGGTGGTGCAGGGGGTGCTGCGTGACACCGGCTTCATCCCGCGCGAGACGGTGGCCCTGGGAGCGGGCTACTCCACGCCCCACATCCTCTATATGGCGGACAGCGCGCCGTAGGTGGTCAGTTCCACCCCGGAGCTCTGGAGCCGGGCGCGGACCCGGGGGCTGGTGAGCGCGTCCAGCTCCGACTGCCAGCCGTACGTCCACGCCGGATCCTCGGGCACGTGCGGCCGGCCCTCTCCTGGGTGACACCCCAGCTCGAAGTCCCCGGGGGGCAGGGACTCCAGCAGGGCGAGCAGGGCGGACTCGGTGAGCTGGCCCGCCTCGAACACCCCGCCCGCGCTCACCCGCCGCACGCCCGGGCGGGGCCGGGGCGCGCTCCGGGCCAGCAGCGTCAGCAGGGTCGTCTTCACCGCGGGGCCGGGCGTGCGCCACCAGGAGACGCGGGGAAGCCGGTCCGGCCAGCGCACCGGCAGTCCCTCGCGCCGCGCCAGGGCTTCCACCCGGGGTCGCACGCCCGGAAGCAGGTGCAGGTGCTGATGGGCATCCAGGTGGTCCACCGGCGCGCCCAGGGCCCGCGCGCGGGCGAGCTGCGCGGCCAGTTCCGTCTCCAGCTCCTCGCCGCGCACCTGGCCGGTCAGCCACGCCCGGGCGAAGTCCGCCCAGCTCGCGCGCAGCCGTCCGCCGGGCGCCACCGTGGGCACGCGCGCGGGGTCCGCCGCGGGGGCCAGACGGGTGGACAGGGCCAGGTGCACTCCGAGCGCGAGCCCCTGGGCCCGGGCCCGGGCCACCGCCTCGGGGGCGCTCGGCCCCATGACGAGCACGGTGGCGCTGGTGACGATGCCCTCGCGGTGGGCCCGGAGGATGCCCGTGTCCAGCGAGGGGTGCAGTCCGAGGTCGTCCGCGTTGACGACGAGGCGCGTGCGCGTCACCGGTCTACCCGTGGCCTCGCGTCTTCTCGCGCGCCCCTCCGTGCAGCGGGGCCACCGAGGGGGGCAGCCGCACCGGACGCTTCGCCACCTGGGGCCAGCGCGTCTCCGGGTAGAGCTTGGCCAGCTCACGCACCATCTTGAGGATGACGGCGGGCGAGGACAGCGTGGAGATGCCGCGCGTGCGTGGGAAGTAGTCCACGCCCATCTGGAACACCTTGAAGCCCTGGTGGATGGCCTTCACCACCAGCTCCGCGTCGATGAAGGAGCCCTGGCTGTTGAGCTCCACCGCCTCCAGCACCCGGCGGTGCATCACCTTGAAGCTGAAGTTGATGTCCTTCATGTGGACACCAAACAACGTGCGGATGAGCAGGTTGTAGGCGAACGAGTAGGCGATGCGCTTGGGCCCCTCGCTCGTCCGGTCGAAGCGGAAGGCGCACAGCATGTCCGCTTCCAGGTAGTTCATCAGGTGCAGCGCCCGCTCCAGCTCCTTGAGGTCGAAGGGCAGGTCGATGTCCGAGTAGACGACCACGTCCTTGGTGGACGCGGACAGGCCGGTGCGCATGGCCCCGCCCAGCTTGAGGTTCACCGGGTGGGTGACGAAGCGGAACTGGGGGATGCGCGCCGCGAGCCGCTCGCAGATTTCCTGCGTCCGGTCCGTGGAGGCGTCATTGACGACGATGATTTCGAAGTCGTCGGTCAACCGGGGAAGCACATCCAGGGCGCGCATGACCGAGCGCTCCACGTAGTCCTCCTCGTTCCAGGCGGGGAAGAAAAGGCTGATACTGGGAGGATTGCCCACGATTGAGACCTCGACGGTTCGCCCTCGTTCAAGAGGCGCGGGTAGGCGGCAGGTATCAAACAACCCAGGGCGAGTGCAATCCAACGGTCGCCGAGCGTTGCCTCGGCGTGGTAGCGTCAGGGGCTTACGTTCGTTCCGAGGGTGGATGTGGGAGACAGGCGCCTCATTCTGCTGGTGGACGAGTTTCCCGCACGGCAGGCGGAACTCGTGGGCATGTTGGAACAGGACGGCTTCGCCATCCGGTTGGTGTCCGCCGGCGCGGAGGCCCAGCGGCTCCTTCCCGAGGCTCACCTCGTCCTGCTCGTATTGGGCCCGCCGGGCAGCCCCTCTCGCGCGCTCCTGCAGCACCTGATGGCCCGGGACGACGAGGGCAGTGGCCCCTCGCTCATCGCGCTGGTGCCCGCGGAGGAGCGCGCCGCGATGCTCGCCGCGCTGCGGCTGGGCGCCGAGGTGGTGCGCACGCCCGTGGACCCCGAGGAACTCACGGCCCGCATGGTGCGCTGCATCCAGGAGCGTGCCCGTCTGGACGCGCTGCTGACACGGGTCAACTCCCTGGAGCGCCTGTCCATCACCGACGGGCTCACCCAGGTGCACAACCACCGCTACTTCCAGGACCGGCTGCGCGAGGAGTTCCGGCGCGCCCAGCGCTACGACGATCCGCTGTCGCTCATCCTCATCGACCTGGACCACTTCAAGAGCTTCAACGACACGCACGGCCACCAGGTGGGAGACATCGTGCTGCGCGACGTGGCGGCCTCGCTCCAGCGCGGCGTGCGCGAGACGGATCTGCTCGCCCGCTATGGAGGCGAGGAGTTCGCCATCCTCTTGCCCCGGACCCCCCTGGCGGGCGCGCTCACCGTGGCCGAGCGCGTCTGGCGCGAGCTGGGGACCCTGCGCACTGGACCCGAGCGCACGCTGCGCGTCACTGCCTCGGTCGGCGTCGCTTCCTTTCCGCACCACGCCGTGGGCAGCGCCGACCAGCTCGTGCGCTCCGCGGACGAATCGCTCTACCGTGCCAAGCACGAAGGACGTAATCGGGTGTGTGTCCACACCGTCCTCACACCCACTGAAAGGCCGGCTCCTCGCTAGGTTGCCTGGCGGTCAACGGTGGGTCCACATTGACCCGATTCGTGGGTCAGGGTATAGATAGACCCAGGGTAGGCGCGAGCCCCGGGTACGGAAGCACCCGGTATCAGGGCAGTTTGCGAGTAGCTGAATGTTGGCAGCGTCATTGCAAATGCTCAGGTCTTCGGACCCAGGACGAGGTTTCCACTGGAACTGGCGCAGACACAGGGAGCGGTGCCACGCGGTCGGCTGCTGCTGGTGGACGACGAGGAGTACATCCTGAAGTCGATCCGGCGGGTGCTCCGTCGTGGTGATTGGCAGATAGAGACGGCCTCCGACGCGGAGGAGGGCCTCAGGGCACTGGAGCGTTTCACGCCGGAAGTCGTCATCTCGGATTTCCGCATGCCGGGCATGAACGGCGTGGAGTTCCTCAGCCGCGTGAAGGCGCAGGTGCCTCGGGCCCAGCGCATCATGCTCACGGGACAGGCGGATCAACAGGCCATCGAGGAGGCCATCAATCGCTCGGAGATCTTCCGCTTCATCTCTAAGCCGTGGAACGACAGCCACCTGGTGCTCACGGTCAAGAGCGCCTTCGAGCAGTACGCGCTGCAGGCGGAGAACGAGCGGCTGCTGCGGGTGACCCAGCAGCAGAACGACGAATTGCGCCGGCTCAACGCGGAGCTGGAGACGCGCGTGGCGTTGCGCACGCACCTGCTCAGCCAGGCCAAGCGCGAGTGGGAGTTGTCCTTCGACTCCATGGACACGCCGCTGGCGGTGGTGCGCCAGGACTACGGAGTGCGCCGCGCCAACCGGGCCTACCTGGAGCTGGCGGGAGACAGGCTCAAGGAGCCCTTGAGCGAGGAGGGCTCCGAGCAGTTGTGTCACAAGCTGCTGTTCGACCGGGACTCTCCCTGCCCCAACTGTCCGCTGCCCGGCGCGCTCGAGAGCGCCAAGGGTGGGCGCGCGGAGATCCGCGGGCGGGGCCGCTTCTATGCCATGTCCGCCTATCCGCTCACGGGCGAGGGCCGCGCGGTGTGCTCCTACCGGGACATCACCGACGAGCGCGAGATGACTCGCCGCTTCATCGAGACGGAGAAGATGGCGGCGGTGGGACAGCTCGCCGGTGGCGTGGCGCATGAAATCAACAACCCGCTGGGCGGCATCCTCGCCTTCGCGCAGTTGATGAAGCGCGACGATGGCCGGGACGCCGCGGACCTGGAGTCACTGGGCCTCATCGAGGAGAGCGCGCTGCGCTGCAAGCGCATCGTGGAGAGTCTTCTGAAGTTCAGCCGTCACAGCCGTACCGAGGACCGCCGCCCCTTCCAACTCAACAAGTGCGCGGAGGACTCGGCGGTGCTCTTCGGAGCGCAGCTCAAGTCGTACTCCAAGGTGCGCATGGAGCTGCGCCTGGAGCCCCATCTGCCGGAGCTGTTCGGGGACCCGGGACAATTGTCGCAAGTGATGCTCAACCTCTTGCAGAACGGTCTGCACGCCCTTCCACCCACGGGAGGAATGCTGACCTTGGAGACGGGGAGGGAAGAGGACCGATGCTTCTTCCGCGTCGCCGATACGGGCAGTGGCATCGAGGAGCGCTACCTCACGCGCATCTTCGAACCCTCGTTCACCACCAAGCCTCCGGGCCAGGGCACGGGCCTGGGTCTGGCGATCGCCTACCGCATCGTCGAGGACCACGGCGGCATCTTCAAGGTGGACACCCAGATGGGTGAGGGTTCCCGCTTCACCGTCTTCATCCCCATTCCCCTGCAGCTCGAGAGGTTGCCGTGAGTTCGTCACCCACCACCCCCGCTCCCAAGCGCGCCAAGGTCCTGGTCGTGGATGACGATCAGATCGTCCTCAAGGCCGTGAGCACCATCCTCACCCGCGAGGGCTACCAGGTCGTCTCCATCGACGACGCCGTGGAGGGGCTGACCGCCGCGAAGGATCCCTCCATCGACGTGGCCGTGCTCGACATCAAGATGCCGAACCTGTCGGGCATGGACCTGTTGCGCGGCATCAAGGCGGCGCGCTCGGACGTGGAGGTCATCATGATGACCGCCTTCGCCACCGTGGAGACGGCGGTGGAGGCGGTGAAGGCCGGCGCGTACGACTACCTCACCAAGCCCTTCGAGAACATCGACGAAGTGAGCATGACGGTGGCCAAGGCCGCCGAGCGCAAGGCCTTGCGCGACCGGGCGCGCGCGTTGGAGGAAGCGCTCAGCGCGCGCAACCAGTTCGAGGACCTGGTGGGCCAGTCCTCGCAGATGCGCGCCGTCTTCAAGCTGGTGGAGACGGTGAGCCACTCCACGGCCACGGTCCTCATCCAGGGCGAGAGCGGCACGGGCAAGGAGCTCGTCGCGCGTGCCATCCACTACCGCAGCGCGCGCAAGGACAAGTCCTTCATCGCCGTCAACTGCTCGGCCCTGACGGACACGCTGCTGGACGCGGAGCTGTTCGGCCACGTGAAGGGCAGCTTCACCGGCGCCACGTACAACAAGAAGGGCTTCTTCGAGGCGGCCGACGGCGGCACCATCTTCCTCGACGAGATTGGCGATGTGCCGCCCGCCACCCAGGTGCGCCTCTTGCGCGTGCTGCAGGAGGGCGAGGTCAAGCGCGTGGGCGCCAACGAGCCGGTGAAGGTGGACGTGCGCGTCATCGCCGCCACGCACGTGGACCTGAGCCGCGCCAAGGAAGAGGGCAAGTTCCGCGAGGACCTGTTCTACCGGCTCAACGTCATCACCATCGACCTGCCGCCCCTGCGCGAGCGCCCCGAGGACGTGCCGCTGCTCACGCACCACTTCCTCAAGCTCTACACGGCCAAGGCGGGCAAGCGCGTGACGGGCTTCACCCCGCGCGCCCTGGAGGCGCTCACCTGCAACCGGTGGACGGGCAACGTGCGCGAGCTGGAGAACGTCATCGAGCGCGCCGTGGTGCTCACCTCCAAGGAGGTGCTGGACACGGACGACCTGCCGCCGGGCTTCCAGGAGGCGCCCCAGGCCGGGGCCCAGGTGGAGGTGTTCAGCCTCGCGCACCTGCCCTACGCCCAGGCCAAGCGCCTGGCCATGCGCGCCTTCGAGCGGCGCTACCTCACCGCGCTGCTCGAGAAGCACAACCACAACGTCTCCAGCGCCGCGCGCGCCGCCGGGGTGGATCGCTCCAACTTCCGCCGCCTGCTCAAGCAGTACGAGGTGGCTGGCCGCTCCATGAAGCGCTCCAAGGACGGCGACGACGACGACGCCCTGGACGCGGCCTCCTAGCCCGCGCCTGGCCGGCGCCTAGCCTTCCTCGCCGGGCTCGCGCTCGCGGCCCTCCACCTGGCGGCGGATCTCCTCGTAGCGCTCGGCCATCTCCCGCTCGAAGCCGTTGCGCGTGGGTGTGTAGAAGCGCTGCCCCTGGAGCACCTGGGGCAGGTACTCCTCGGGGACGTAGTTGCCCTCGAAGTTGTGCGGGTACTTGTAGCCCGCGCCGTAGCCGAGCGACTTCGTCAGCTTCGTGTGGGCGTTGCGCAGGTGGGGCGGCACGGGCAGCGCGCCCCGCTCGGTGACGGCGGCGCGCGCCGCGGCGTACGCGGTGAGGACCGCGTTGGATTTGGGTGCCAGCGCCAGGTACGTCACCGCCTGGGTGAGGGGCAGGGTGCCCTCGGGCAGGCCCATCAGCTCGAAGGCCCGGAGCGCGTCCACCGCCACGCCCAGGGCCCGTGGGTCCGCGTTGCCCACGTCCTCCGACGCGAAGATGACCATGCGCCGGAAGATGAAGACGGGATCCTCCCCCGCCTCCAGCATGCGCGTCATCCAGTAGAGCGCCGCGTCCACGTCCGAGCCCCGCATGGACTTGATGAAGGCGCTGACGACGGCGTAGTGCTCCTCGCCCCCCTTGTCGTAGAGCAGCGCCTTGTGCTGCAGGGCCTCCTCGGCCGTGGCCTTGTCCACCCGGGTGCCGCCGTGCGCCGCCGCCGCCTCCAGCGCCGTGAGCGCCTTGCGCGCGTCCCCCCCGCAGGCCTGGACGATGAAGGCGAGCGCTTCGTCGTCCACCTCCACCTTGCCCCCGAGTCCCTTGGGGTCCGCCACCGCCCGGCGCAAGAGCGCCACCAGCTCCTCTTCCTCCAGCCCGCGCAGGGTGACGACGCGCGCGCGCGACAGGAGCGCGGCGTTCAGCTCGAAGGACGGGTTCTCCGTGGTGGCCCCGATGAGGGTGACGGTCCCCTTCTCCACGTGGGGCAGGAGCGCGTCCTGCTGGCCCTTGTTGAAGCGGTGGATCTCATCCACGAAGAGCAGGGTGCGCTGGCGGCGCATCTTCCAGCGCTCCTGGGCCCGCGCCACCGTCTCGCGGATCTCCTTCACGCCGGAGAGCACCGCGGACAGGGACTCGAAGGCGGCGCCCGTGGAATGGGCGATGAGGTGGGCGAGCGTCGTCTTTCCCGTGCCCGGAGGGCCCCAGAGGATGAGCGAGGGGATCAGGTCCTGCTGGATGGCCCGGCGCAGGAAGCGTCCCTCCCCCGTCAGGTGCTCCTGGCCGACGAATTCCTCCAGCCGGGAAGGGCGCATGCGCTCGGCGAGGGGGGCCAGGGTGGCCTCGTCCTTGCGGCTGGCGTGGTCGAAGAGGTCCATGGGGGCTCCTGCGCACCGGGTACCACGTGTCGGCGGGTCATCGAAGCGGCCATTTCCTCCAGCGCCGCCCCCGCTGGCTGATCTACAACCCGAACTTATCGTGCAGACCCTGGTACTCGTCGCGAAGAAGGACAAGCCCGAGGCGGCGGAGTTGGCCGCGCGGATCCGTGAACGCTACCCCTCCCTGGAGGTGCTGGGCGATCGGCTGCTGGCCCATACGCTCGGCTGGCCGCGCGTGGAGGACCGGGAGCTGGCGAACCGGGCGGAGCTGGTGGTGGTGCTCGGCGGGGATGGCACCCTCATCCACGCGGCGCGGCTGCTCGAGGGGCGCGCCGTGCCCATCCTCGGGGTGAACCTGGGCACGCTGGGTTTCCTGACGGAGATCCCCGCGGACGGGCTCTTCCCCGCCCTGGAGGAAGTGCTCGCCGGACGCTTCAAGTCGGAGTCGCGCATGAAGCTGACGTGCCGCCTGGTGCGCGACGGCAGGGTGCTGGTGCACGACGAGGTGCTCAACGACATCGTCATCAACAAGGGGGCGCTCGCGCGCGTGGCGGACCACGAGGTGTCCATCGAGGGCATCCCCGTCGCCAAGTACAAGGCGGACGGCGTCATCCTCGCCACGCCCACGGGCTCCACGGCCTACTCGCTGTCCGCGGGCGGGCCCATCGTCCACCCCTCGGTGGACTGCACGGTGCTCACGCCCATCTGCTCGCACGCGCTCACGCACCGCTCCACCATCGTCCCGGCGGACCGCACCATCCGCGTCACCCTGTGCAGCGAGACGGCGGACACCTTCCTGACCCTGGACGGACAGACGGGCCACAGCCTGGAGTGCGGTGACAGCATCGAGGTGGTGCGCTCGCCCCACCGCGTGCAGCTCGTGAGAGACCCGGGCGTGGGCTACTTCTCCATCCTCCGCAAGAAGTTGCATTGGGGAGAGCGGTAGGCCCGGGCGCCCATGTTCGTCTTCCTGTCGAAGGTGCTGGACCTGTTGCTCGCGCCGCTCACCTGGGGGCTCCTGCTGGTGGCGGTGGGCGGGGCCCTGCGCCGGAGGCGGGCGCGGCTGTCGGCGGGAGTGCAGGTGCTCGGGTGGCTCGTGCTCTACGTGCCCTCCACCGAGCCCATGGCCAACCTGCTGCAGCGCTGGGTGGAGGCGGGCGCGGAGTCCACCTACCAGGCGGACACCGTCTATGACGCCGTCATCGTGCTGGGAGGCATGGTGGACGCGGATGCCTCGGAGCGCTCGGGGCTGCCCGAGTACACGCCCGCCGTGGAGCGCATCCTCCGGGGCTTCGAGCTGTTGCGAGCCGGGCGCGCGCGGCGGGTGCTGATCTCGGGCGGCACGCTGGACACGCGCGCCGGGGCGCTGGTGGAAGCGGACATCCTGGGACGCCAGTTGGAGTTGTGGGGGGTGGAGCCCGAGCGCATCGTCCGCGAGGCGCGCAGCCGCAACACCCGGGAGAACGCCCTGGAGTCCGAACGGCTCATCCGCGAGCGGGGCTGGACGCGGCTGCTCCTGGTGACGAGCGCGGCGCACATGCCCCGGGCCCTGGGGACCTTCGAGGCGGTGGGCTTGCACCCGGACACGCTCGTGGTGGATGTGCGCGCGCACGGCTTCTACCCGCATACCGGGTGGTGGCAGCCGCGGGCGTCCAATCTGTCGGCCAGCTCGGACGCGCTGCGCGAGCTGTTCGGCCGCTTCGTCTACCAGCTGCGGGGGTGGGCGTAGCTCAGTGCGAGGCCTGGGCGGGCATCGTCGGGCAGTCGAGGATGCCGTCGTTGTTCGTCGTCAGGTCGCGCGTGCCCGCGTGCAGCCGCTCGATGCGGCCGTCCGTGGCCACGTCGATGGGACGGGCCGCGAAGGCCGAGCGCAGCACGTCCTGCGTGGTGGGCCCCTGCTTGGGCAACAGGCGGTACTTCGCGCCCTTGAACATGGTGTAGCCGTCGCCGCCGCCGGACAGGAACGAGTTGGTGGCGAGCGTGTACGTGCGCTTGGAGTCGAGCGGCTCGCCATTCACGCGCACGCGGAGGACCCGCTCCCCCGAGGGTCGGCACACGTCGAAGACGTAGGCGATGCCGGAGACCTGGGGAAAGCGGCCGGGGCCCGCCTCCTCGGCGCTGCGGCTGACGCCGTTCTCGAGCGCCTGCTGGAGCGCCGCGCCCGTCACCTCGATGCTCACCACCGATTCGGGGAAGGGGTGGATGGCCAGCACGTCCCGGCGGGTGAGGGGACCGGGCCGCAGCACCGAGTCCGAGCGGATGGCTCCGCCATTGATGAGGGCCACCTCCGCTCCGGCCGCCTGGCGGTAGGCGTCCGCGATGAAGGAGCCCAGGTTCGTCTCCTGGGTGCGGTTGTTGTCCTCGATCGCGTCCAGCGGCACGTTGGTGTGGCCCACGGGCTCGGACAGCTCGGCCATCATCGTGTCGTAGGGCTTCATGGCGGAGGCGAAGGCCGGGTCCTCGGGGATGTCGGGCGTCACGGGCGTCACGTCGAAGTCCATGCTCTTGAGCTTGCCGCTCCGGGTGCCCACGTGCAGGGTGACCCGGCCGAGCTCCCTCGCCTCGGAGGACATCTTCACGATGGGCGTGCCGTTGGACACCGCCTGCATCAGCACGTGCTCGTGGCCGCCGATGATGAGATCGATGGGCGCGCAGCGGGCGAGCACCTTGTCCTCGGCGACGAACAGGTGCGTGAGCCCGATGATGACCTGGGCGCCCTGGGCCTTCATCTGCGGCACCAGCTCGCGTGCCTTCTGGCACGTGTCGGTGAAGTACACGTTGGGGCCAGGCTTGGAGCTGTACTTCGTCTTGCCCAGCAGCACGCCGAAGATACCCACCTTCACGCCGCCCACCTCGCGGATGACGAAGGGAGGCGTGTCCCCGAAGGGCCGGCGCGTCTCCTTGTCCATGACGTTGGCGCCCAGCCACGTGAAGTGCGACTCCTGGATGCGCTTGCGCAGCACGTCCGGCCCGAAGTCGAACTCGTGGTTGCCGAGCACCGCGAAGTCCACGCCCAGCGCGTTCCACGCGTCGATCATCTGCTTGCCCTTGTGGACGGTGGACTCCACCGAGGGCCCCAGCGTGTCACCGGCCATGAGGAACAGCGTGTGGGGCGACTCGGCCAGGACCTTCTTGCGCAGCGTGGACAGCCGCGCGAGGCCCCCCCGGGCCCCGAAGTCCACCGGAGTGAATTGGTACACGTCGTTGACGTGCAGCAACGTGAGGGTGACGGTGGGCTCGTCATCCTCCGTCGATTCGGAGTCCGCGCTCGCCGAGCCCGGCGCGGTGGACGTGGACGTGCTTCCCGTCAAGACGGCGCAGCCCCCCAGGAACAGGGCGGCCAGGAACGGAGCGAGGGGGCTGAGGGAGCGGAACGGAGAGGACATGAGCGGTTCGTCGAGGTGGCGAATCTTTCATGTCCCGCGCGCCCGTGCACCCTTCGCTCGCGTTCTTTGGCTGACGCGGCGTGCCGCCGGGGCCTCCCCTCTCGCTCCCCGAGGTGGCGGGGGCTCGCGAGGGAAGGGGACCGCTCGCACCCGAAGTCCTGGCGGTATGCGCTGGAGGCGGGGGGCCGCCAGAAGGACGGGCGGTTCGTTCACACTTCGTAACGGCGGCCCTGGACGAGCGATTCGATGTGGCTCGCCCCGGTGTCGAACGCGTCCGGGTAGTGGATGAGCCGCATCTTCGCCCGCGTGGCCGAGGGCAGCGCGGCGAGCTTTTCGTAGGGCGTATGCACCCCATGGTTCGTCTCGTGCACCACCAGGTCCGCCTCGGACAGCCAGGCGATGAGGCCTTCGTCGTAGGCGGTGTCCGCGCTGTAGCCCAGGCACCGGCCCGCCGCGCGGATGCGCAGGGCCGTGGTGGGCACGTGGTGGTAGGTGCGGCGGCATTCGATGGAGAACGGACCGAAGCGCACGGCCGTCTCGGTGGAGAGGGCAAGGGGCTCGAAGTAGTCGTCCAGGCCATGGCGTTGGGGCTCACCGCCCGGGGTGCGGATGAGGTCCTCCATGCCCGCCGCGAGGTGGCCCTCCCACAACCGGTCCGTCACCAGGGGGTGGGCGAGCAGCCGCAGCTTGCGCTTGAGCACGAAGAAGGAGAAGTAGCCGAGCCCCTCCACACCCGAGCTGTGGTCGGCGTGCAGGTGGGTGAGCACGAGCCCCGACACGCGGTCCGCGTCGAGTGGCACTCCGGAGGACAGGCTGGCCTCGCGCATCATCTTGCGGATGGGGTGCGGACAGTCCACGAGCAGCACCTGCCCCTCCGCCTCGAGCGCCAGGCACGAGGAGTAGTACAGGGCGGAGAAGGCATCGCCCACGCCGAGGGTGACGAAGGACAGGCTCATCGGGGACTCCACGGAGAGAGGGAAGGCGAGGGGGAAGGCGAGAGGCGTTGGCGCAGCCGCGCCACCACGGCGGGAGGGCAGAAATCCGACACGTCCTCGCCGCGAGACAGCTTCTCCTTGAGCCGGCTGCTGCTCACCTCGGCCAGGTGGGACTCGGCGGGCAGGAAGATCGTGGCCAGCTCGGGGGCGAGGGCGCGGTTGGCCTGGGCGAGCGTCGTTTCGAACTGGGCATCCGTGGCGCCGCGCACCCCGCGCAAGAGCACGCTCGCGCCGATGCGGCGCGCGTACTCCACGATGAGCCCGTCGGTGCTGGCCACGGTGACGTTGGGGTGGTGCGCCACCACCTCGCGCAGCAACTCCACGCGCTCGGCCACCGTGAGGAGCGTGTGCTTGTCGGGGTTGACGGCCACCACCACCACGACATGGCCGAAGAGGCGCGCCGCCTGGCGGAGGATGGACAGGTGCCCGGCGGTCACTGGATCGAAGCTGCCGGCATAGACGGCGATGGTCATGACGTCCCCTCCGATGCGGGCTCCGTGTCGAGCAGGCCCGCGGCCATGCGTTTCACCGTGCTCGCGGCGCTGCCCGCCGGAATCAACTCCGGCGCCGCCGCCGCGAGCACGAAGTAGCCCTGCACCGCGGCGAAGAGGCCCGCCGCCACCACTCGTGCCCGCCGCCGCCCGATGACCGCGCCGACCAGCTCCTCCAACCCGGCGAGGTCCGCGCGCACCACCTTTTCGTAGGCCGCGCGGACCTCGGGCTGGCGCACCGCCTCCGCGCTGATGGTCACCCAGGCCGCCACCGCGTCCGGGTCCGCGTCCTCTCCCGTGGCGAGGAAGGCGTCGAGGAAGGCGTCCACCTGGGCTCGCGCTCCCCCCTTGGTCCTCTCCAGCCGCGAGCGCACCCGCTCCCCGCTGCGCGCCGCCAGTTGCTCCACCAGCGCCAGCAGCACCTCCTGCTTCTGCGTGAAGTGGTAGTGCACCAGCCCCGCGCTCAGTCCCGCCGCCCGGGCGATCTCCGCGATGGACGCTCGCTCATAGCCCCGCTCGGCCATGACGCGCAGCAGCCCCTGGACGATCTGCTGACGCCGCTCCTCCGTGTTCGATGGACGGGCCACCCGGGCTCCTTCGTAAGTTGGTTGAACAACTTATAAACCCGGAGGGGGGCGCCGTCAACCGGCACCCCGGGGGCTATTGGCGCAGGTCAGCCGGCTTGGGCTCGGGCTTCGTCTCCTGGGAGCGGCGCAGGTGGGACTCGCTGTACACCTTCGCGCGGAAGTGGAGGATGGGGTCGTCGGACAGTTCGATGCCGGGCACGACGCCCGTGGGATCGAAGACGAACAGCTCCGACTCGCGCTGATCCTCGTACGGGCGCTCGAGCACCAGCGTTCCCGCCGTCACCAGGGGCCGGTTCTCGGGCCAGGCCCGGGTGGCGTCATCGGTCGGGTCTCCCGGCTGGGCCATCTGGAACTGGAGCGTCCACTCCACGCGCTCGCGAGCGACACGCGCATGGATTTCATCGAGCAGGTACTGCTCGGGCATGGACGCGGCCTGGGGCTCGCTCAGGGGGTTGGCGCCCGCCTGGGGAGTCCAGCGGTAGCGGATCGTCCGGCGCTGCCCCGCGGCGTCGCGCAGGTGGTAGGCGTGGATGCTGTTGAAGCGCTCATGGGCGAAGCTGGGCGTGGGCTTGAGGGCGAAGACGCCCTTGAGGCCGCGGATGGCGCCCAGGTGCGTCACCAGATGGCCCAGCACGCGCAGCAGCTTGGGTTTGCGCTGGGGGCCCTCGGGGCGCTGCGCGGTGGTGAGCTGGACGAACTCCTCGGGCGTGCGGGCGATGAACGCGGGGATGTTGGCGGCGGCCCAGGTCGCGTGTCCTCCCGACGGCAGCTCGAAGCGCACCGCGAGCCCCAGCACCTTGCCCACGCGGTTGTTCGCCCGGTCCGGGGCATGGGGGCTGCTGGAGGCGTTCGACAGTCGCACGAGCGTGTGGATGGGGCCGCCCTGGAAGTGCTCGGCCGTCGTCAGGGCGCGGGCCTCGGCCGTGGGGGTGAACGTGGCGTGGAACACGAGTCCCCGGGGGTGGGCTCGGCGGTAGCCCTTCTCCGTGCCGGTATAGGCCTCGATGGCATGAAGGGCTTCTTGAACGGGCTCGGGCATCGCGAAACGTCCTCTCTTGGGGATGACACGGTGCGCCATGAGGCGCGCCGGGCTGATAGCAGAGGGCGCGTGGGCGGTCGAGTGCGGAGGGGGTTTGTCAGTAGGACAGCAGGGCGCAGACCTTGTCGGGGCCGAGCCGTTCGCGTCCTGGCAGGAAGTCGAGCGAGATGAGGAAGCTGAAGCCCACGACCTGGGCGCCCAGTTGGGCCACCAGCCGCGAGGCCGCCCCCGCCGTGCCGCCCGTGGCCAGCAGATCATCCACGATGAGCACCCGGTCTCCCGGGCTCATGGCGTCTTCGTGAAGCTGCAATCCGTCCTCGCCGTACTCCAGGGCGTAGCGTTCGGTGCGCGTGCGCCAGGGCAGCTTTCCCGGCTTGCGTGCCGGGACGAAACCCGCGTGGAGCGCCATCGCGATGGGCGCGCCGAGCAGGAACCCGCGAGCCTCCACGCCCACCACGCGGTGGATGCGCTGGCCCTGGAAGGGCGCCGCCATCGCGTCCACCACCCGCCGGAACAGGTGGGGATCCGCGAGCACGGGCGTCACGTCCTTGAAGAGGATGCCGGGCTTGGGGAAGTCCGGCACGTCCCGCAGACGCGCCTTCACGTCCTCGCGCAGCGAGGCGTCCTGGCCGGAAATGAACGGGGTGGGGGTGTGGCTCATGTGAAGAGCTCCGGGTTGACACAGTGGGGAGGGCGGCGTCCCTCCAGCGCGGCGAGGAGGTTGTCCACCGCCATGGAGGCCATGCGGCCCCGGGTGGTGTGGCTCGCGCTCGCGATGTGGGGGGCGAGCAGCACGCGGGGCATGCGCAGCAGGGGGCTGTCCGGGGGCAGGGGCTCGGGGTCCGTCACGTCCAGCGCGGCGCCGCCCAGGTGCCCGCTCGCCAATGACTCCACGAGCGCGGCCTGATCCACCACCTGACCCCGGGCCGTGTTCACCAGCAGGGCGCCGGGTTTCATGGCGGCCAGCTCCGTCCGGCCCAGCCAATGCCGGGTCCCCTCGTTGAGCGGGACGTGCAGCGAGATGAAGTCCGATTCGGTCAACAGCCGCCCCTTGTCCACGCGCACGATGCCCAGCGCCGCCTCCAGATCCGGCCGGGCCCGGCGGCTGATGTACAGCACCCGCATGCCGAAGCCGCGCGCGCGCCGGGCCACCGCCGCGCCAATGGCGCCCATGCCCACCAGTCCCAACGTGGCTCCGTGCAGGTCCGTGCCCAGCAGCAGGCCCGGGTCCCAGGTGCGCCAGTGGCCGGCCCGCACGTACGCGTCCGCCTCGGCCACCCGCCGCGCCAGTCCCATGAGCAGGGCGAAGGTGAAGTCCGCCGTCGTCTCCGTGAGCACCCCTGGCGTGTTGCCCACGGGAATGCGCCGGGCGGTGCAGGCCGCCACGTCGATGTTGTCGTGGCCCACCGCCACGTTGCTGATGGCTCGCAGGTGGGGCGATTGGGCGAGCAGGTCCTCATCCACCCGGTCGGTCAGCAGGGTGATGAGCCCATCGGCCTCCCGGGCCTCGGCCAGGAGCGTGTCCCGAGGAGGAGGCAGGGCGTCGGGCCATACACGCAGTGCGGCCCTGGCGGCCAGGCGATCGAGGGCATCTCCGGGAAGTCGTCGCGTGACGAAGACGCGGGGGGGGCGGGAGCGTTCCATCTCGACCGACCATGCTCGCACAGGCCGAGCGGGTGCGGGGAAGGGCTGGGAAACATCCTCTGGCCATCGCCCCGCGCATTTCCCGCGACGCAAGCGGCCCCGACTGTGGTAATCGAATGGATTCCCCTCGCACCGGGGGGAAGGGACTTTCCAGAACGTGCCTTCCATCGCCGACACACGAGATGCTTCCCCCCAGCTTGATGGCCAGTGGCTGCGTGCCCTCAAGACGGAGGTTCAGCCCGCCACCTTCAAGAAGGGCCGCGAGGTCGCGGAATCCCGCCGCGTCTTCGGCTTGAACCGGGACGGAGATCGCATCCGCGCCCAGGTGGCCAGTGGCACCTCACCCGAGGTGCGCTACGAGGTCACCCTCGACGTGGGGGATGGCAAGCCCATCTCCAAATGCACCTGTCAGGCGTGGAACGTCGAGGGGCCGCATTGCGAGCACGTGGTGGCCGCGGCGCTCATCTTCGCCGCCCGATTGCGCGCCTCGATGAACGCCGCCGCGTCCGCCGCGCCCTCGGCTCCGGTCTCCGCGGTGCCCGTGCCCGCGCCGACCTTCCCGGAGGACGAGGCGGATGCGCACGCCGATGAGTCCATGCCCATGGAGGAGGGCGTGCCCGGGGACGCGGTGAGCCTTCCCGCGCTCGCGAAGGTGGAGAGCTGGCTCGGTCTGTCCGCCCTGCCGGACTACGAATTCCTCTACCGGCTCACTCCGTCCAACACGGGCCCTGGTGGCCGGCACTGGCTGGTGGACGTGCGCCGCCAGGACGCGCAGATGAAGGGGCCGGTGCACATCAAGCGCCTGCTCCAGGCGGGCATGCGCATCGCTCCGGCCGACGAGCGCATCTTCATCCTGCTGGCCAAGCATGAGCAGCGCTATGACTCGCGCATCGTCCTGTCCGACGAGGACCTGTGCGAGGTGCTCGAGTTCCTGCGCCCGCGCCGCGTCATCTACCGCGGCACCGCGCTCCTCTTCTCCAGCGAGCCGGTCCGTCCGCAGATCCACCTCGAGTCGCGTCAGGACGGCGCCACCGCGCGTCTGGAGCTGCTCATGCCGGATGGCACGAGCCTGTCGCTCAAGGACGCGATCCTGCTCGCGGGCATGCGCACCTACGTCATCTCCGGACAGAACCTGCTGCCGGTGGAGCCGGACCTGCCGCCGCGGCTGGTGCGCAAGTGGCTGCTCGAGCCCACCATGTCCTTCCCGGCGGGGCAGTTGGACCGGGTGCTCACGTTCTTCGCCGCCCACCTGCCGCGCTTCCAGATGCAGCTCAAGGCGGACGACATCGACGTGGACGAGTCCGTCGAGCCGCGCTTCCTGCTCACGTTGGAGGGCTCCTCCGAGCGCGTGAAGGTGCAGCTCGCCGCGCGCTACGGGCAGACCACCGTGGCGGTGTCCCCCACGGCCTCGCACCTGGGCTACGCGAGTGGCGTGGGCAACGACGGGCGCAAGCTGTACCGGCGCCGCGAGGAGGAGGAGCGCGCCGCGGGCAAGCGCCTGCAGGACATGGGGCTGCGCTACGAGCCGCACACCCACGCCTACGACGCGAGCGGGGATGGGGCCATCGAGTTCTGGGCGCGCGGGCTCGCGTCGCTGCCGGATGAGTGGGAGCGCTTCGGCGTGCAGGCCCCCAAGGTGCGCCTGCGCCCCAAGCTCCGGCCGCGCATCCGCGTGGGCATGAGCGGGGTGAGCTGGTTCGAACTGGACGCCGAATTCGTCACCGATGATCAGGCGGTGGACCTGGGCGCGGTGCGCATGTGGCTCGACTCGGGCCGGCGCTTCGTGCCGCTCAAGGACGGCACCTACGCCGAGGCGGACCTGGCGGAGCTCAAGCGCGCCGCGGACCTGCTGGAGGAGGCCGGCGCGCTGCCGGGCCGCACCCGTACCCGTCTGCCGCTGCACCAGGCCGTCGCGTTGGACCTGCTCGTGGAGCTGGGCGACTACACCGAGGTGGAGACCAAGGCGCGCAAGGCCATGTCGGAGCTGCGCGACACCAACGGCGTGCCCAAGGTGGCCCTGCCCGAGGGCCTCAACGCCACCCTGCGCCACTACCAGGAGTCGGGCCTCGCGTGGCTGTGGTTCCTGCACCGCCACGGCCTGTCCGGCATCCTCGCGGACGACATGGGTCTGGGCAAGACGATCCAGTCGTTGAGCCTGTTGCGCAAGGTAGCCAACGAGGAGGGCCGCAAGCCGTCGCTCGTGGTGGCGCCCACCAGCGTGCTCGCCAACTGGGAGCGCGAGGCCGAGCGCTTCACGCCGGACCTCAAGGTCGTCGTGTGGCACGGCCAGGATCGCAAGGAGAAGGTGGAGGACCTGAAGGGCGCGGACCTGGTGCTCACCTCCTACGCGCTCGTGCGGCGCGACCTGGAGGCTCTCAGCCTGGTGGGCTTCCGCTACGTCATCCTGGACGAGGCGCAGAACATCAAGAACGCGGACAGCGCCACGGCCCAGGCCTGCAAGTCGCTGCCGAGCGACACGCGGCTCGCGCTCACGGGTACGCCGCTGGAGAACCGGCTCAGCGAGTTGTGGAGCCTCTTCGACTTCCTCATGCCGGGCTTCCTGGGCAGCGCGGAGGGCTTCAGCGACCGCTTCGAGCAGCCCATCCAGGTGGCCAACGACACCTCCGTGCGCGACCGGCTGCGCCGCCGCATCCAGCCCTTCATCCTGCGTCGGCTCAAGACGGAGGTCGCCAAGGACCTTCCGCCCAAGACGGAGAGCGTGGCGTGGTGCGAGATGGAGCCCGGTCAGGCGGCGCTCTACCGCGAGGTGTTGGAGGAGAGCCGCCGCAAGGTGAGCGAGTCCATCGAGAAGATGGGCTTCAAGCGCAGCCGCGTCTCCATCCTCGCCGCGCTGATGCGCCTGCGGCAGGTGTGCTGCGATCCGCGCCTGCTCAAGATGCCCCCTGGCACGCTCCTGCCGCCCAGCGCCAAGCTCGAGCGCTTCGGTCAGCTCGTGGAGGACCTGGTCGCCGAGGGCCACCGCGCGCTCGTGTTCAGCCAGTTCACGGAGATGCTGGAGCTGCTCAAGGGCGAGGCGGATCGGCGGGGCATGGGCTACCTCTACCTGGACGGCCGGACGAAGGACCGCATGGGCAAGGTGGACGAGTTCAACCGTCCCGACGGACCCCCGCTCTTCTTCATCAGCCTCAAGGCGGGCGGCACCGGCCTCAACCTCACCGCGGCGGACTACGTCATCCATTATGATCCGTGGTGGAACCCGGCCGTGGAGGATCAAGCCACGGACCGTACGCACCGCATCGGTCAGACGCGCGCCGTCATCAGCTACAAACTGATCACCCGCGGCACGGTGGAGGAGAAGATCCTGAGCCTCCAGAAGCGCAAGAAGGAGCTGGCGGCGGGCGTGTTGGGCTCCGACAGCGACTTCGGCAAGATGCTCACCGAGCAGGACCTGGTCGACCTCTTCCAGCCGGAATAGCGCCGACACGCTGGACCCCCAACAGTCGGGGTCCTCCCTTACCGGTCGTGGGTACGAGCGGGCGCTCGAGCTCAGGGACGGAACGCTTGTGCAGTGTCAGAGGCCACTGCTAGGTTGTTCAGCTACAGGGCTGTAGCTGGATCGGCGAGGGAGAGCACCGTGCTGCTGGGCTTGCGCATTTCAAATGTGGCGGTGATCGAGGAGGTGGAGGTGACGTTCGGGGCCGGGCTGACCGTGCTCACGGGCGAAACGGGGGCGGGTAAATCCATCTTGGTGGATTCGCTCGGGCTGCTCTTGGGGGGACGGGCGGACGCGGACGCCATTCGGGCGGGTTGCGAGGAGGCCTCGGTGGAGGGCGTGTTCGAGCGCACCGCCGTGCTGGGCGCCCGGCTGGAAGAGCTGGGCCTGCCGGACCTGGGCGACGAGGTGCTGGTGCGCCGGGTGGTGGGGCGCAGTGGCCGGGCCAAGGCCTACATCAATGGTTCCATGGTGACGGTGGGCGTACTGGCGCGCTTCATGCGCGGCGCGGTGGATATCGCCGGCCAGCACGAGCACGTGAGCCTCTTCGACGCGGGGCTGCACCGGGTGCTGCTCGACCGGTACGGCCAGTTGGAGCAGCAGCTCGCCACCTATATGTGTGACTACGCGGCCGTGGCCGACGTGGTCGAGCGCATGGAAGAGCTGGGCGGGGACGAGAACCGGCTGCGCGAGCGTGCCGAGTTCCTGCGCTTCCAGTTGGACGAAATCACGAAGCTGGAGCCGGAGCCCGGCGAGGACGTGCGGCTGGACGCCGAGCGCAAGCGGCTGGCGGGCTCGGAGAAGCTCAAGCGGCAGGGCGCCGAGGCGGAGCTGTTGCTCGGGGGCGAGGAGTCGAGCGCCGTGGAGACGGTGGGCCGGGCGCTGGGGCTGGTGAACGAGGCGGCCCGGACGGACGGCACGCTGGCGCCGGTGGCTCAGTCGCTGGGCGCGGCCCTGTCGGAGCTGGAGGAGGCGCAGCGGCGGCTCAACCGGTACGTGGAGGGCCTGGAATCGGACCCCGCGCGGCTGGGCGAGGTGGAGGATCGGTTGGACGCGCTCAAGCGCCTGTGCCGCAAGCACGCCTCCTCCCTGGACGGCGTGCTGCAGAAGCGCGATGCCCTGGAGACGGAGCTGTCCACGTTGGACAACCGCCAGGAGGTGCTGGAGGAGCTGGCGCGCGAGCGCAAGAGCGCCGAGGACCGGGCGCGCCGCAGTGGCGAGGCCCTGTCGCGGGCACGGAGCGCCTGCGCGGGGACGTTCGGCACCCAGGTGCGCGAGGGCCTGGGGATGCTGGCCCTGGGCAAGGCGGCCTTCGAGGTGCGGGTGACGCCGGGCCTCCAGCTCAAGGCCGAGGGCCTGGACGAGGTGGAGTTCTTCTTCAGCGCCAACCCGGGCGAGCCCTCGCGCTCCCTGGCGAAGGTGGCCTCGGGGGGTGAGGCCTCGCGCCTGTTGCTGGCCCTCAAGCGTGCACTGGCGGACAGTGACGGCTGTGGTTGCTACATCCTGGACGAGGCGGACGCGGGGGTGAGTGGGGCCATCGCGGACGTGGTGGGCCGGATGATCAAGGACGTGAGCGGCCACCGTCAGGTGCTGTGCATCACCCACCTGCCGCAGGTGGCGGCCTATTCGGATGCCCACCTGCTCATCCGCAAGGGGCTCAAGGGGGAGCGCACGGTGTCGGAGGTGATTGCCCTGGAGGCGGGGGCCGAGCGCACCCAGGAACTGGCGCGGATGATGTCCGGCGTGGAGGTGACGCGCGAGGCGCTGGGAGCGGCCGAGGCCCTGGTCCGCTCGGCCGCTCGGGCCTCCGGCCCCCCCCGGACGAGGCGCGAACCGACCCCGGAGGGGGGGCCCCGCGGCCGGCTTCGCCGCAGCGCGTAGCAGACAGCATGCAACGGCTCCTTGCTTCTGCCACGAGCGCTCACATAGCATCCGGCTCGTGTCCAGAACCGCAGGGCAGACCGCGGCTCCCCGCATGAAGGTCGTTTCGGCCGGCCTCACGGATGTGGGGCGTAAGCGCAATCATAATGAGGATAGCTTCCTGATCGACGACGAGCTCCAGCTCTACGTCGTGGCGGATGGTATGGGTGGCCATGCCGGGGGCGGTACCGCCTCGCGCATCGCCGTCGAAACCATCGACAAGGAGCTAAGACGGGCCCGGGAGGGTCGGGACAACCCGTTCGTCACCAGCCCCAACCTGCAGGACTCGCTCCTGCCGGATGCCTTGCGCACGGCGGTGGAGAGGGCGTGTCTCGCCATCTTCACCACCGCGCAGGAGGATCCTCGCTTGTCGGGGATGGGCACCACGGTCATCTCGCTCGTCGTGCGAGACAACCACGCGTTCTTCGCGCACGTGGGTGACAGCCGGGCCTACCTTGTCCGAGGCCCCCTCATCCAGCAGGTCTCCGAGGACCATTCCCTGGTCAACGAGCAGATCAAGGCCGGGATGATCACCCCCGAGGAGGCCAAGCACTCGCGCTACAAGAACATCATCACGCGCTCCGTGGGCTTCGAGGAGGAAGTCCAGGTGGACGTGATGGGCGTCGTGGCCGAGCCAGGTGACGTCTTCCTGCTGTGCTCGGACGGTCTCGCCAACATGGTGGAGGATCGCGAACTGCACGAGGTGGTGCAGAGCACCGCCACCTTGTCGGAGGTGCCCAAGCGCCTCATCGACCTGGCGAACGAGCGCGGAGGGGATGACAACATCACCGCCATCGTCGTGCAGATGTCGACCTGACGGGCGTCCTCTCCGAGCGGATACCTGGAATCGTTTCACGAGGCTGTACGTGGAGCGGCTCCAGTGTGTCTCCTGGCTTGACACCCCAAGAAAGCGGGTGCTAGCTGCCCAAAGGATTCCCGTGCCTCCAGGGCACGGATGATGATGGACCGGGTGGTGGGGCTGGGGCGGTGGAAACGCAGGTGGGGATGGCCCCCCCGGTTCGCCCGCCGAAGTGGCGGAGCGCACAGAGGAGTTGGCATTGGCGAAGGCGAAAAAGTCCTACACCCTGATGGTGATCGCGGACCACAACGCACCGGTCCGGCGTTTCAACATCTCGAAGATGCTCATGTTGCAGGTGGGCGCGGGGGTGTTCTTGCTGGCGGGCCTGGCGCTGGGTGCCTCGTTCCATTACTTCCAGGTGGCCCGGGACGCGGCGGAAAACCGCATCCTGCGCGAGGAGAACCTGACGCTGCGCACCCAGCTCAAGTCGGTGCGCGAGCGCATTGAGCACATCGGGTCCACGTTGGATCGGGTGGAGCGCTTCGACCAGAAGCTGCGCGCCATCACCTTGCTGTCGGATCCCCAGCGCAACCTGGCCATGGGTCCGGTGGAGCGCGAGCCCGGGGTGGGCGCGCCCGTGGCGGAGACGCAGTTCACGGAGTTGACCACCCTCGAGTCGCCCAAGGCGCTACCGGGCAAGCTGGATCGGCTGAGCGCCGAGGCCACCCGCCAGGAGCAGAGCCTGCAGGAGTTGCAGGCCTACTTCCAGGATCAGAAGTCGCTCCTGGCCTCCACGCCGTCGGTGTGGCCCACGCGCGGCTGGGTGACGAGTGACTTCGGTCAGCGGCTCGATCCCTACACCGCGGAGCGGGTGGGGCACTCGGGCATGGACATCGCGGCCCCGCACGGCAAGGAAGTCAGCGCGCCCTCGGATGGCACGGTGGTGTTCTCCGGGCTCGAGGGCGGCTACGGCAACGTGATCGTCATCGACCATGGTTACGGCATCAAGACGCGCTTCGGCCACTTGTCCAAGCTGCTGGTGAAGGCGGGGGACCGGGTGAAGCGCGGCGCGTTGATCGCCAACGTGGGCAACACTGGCCGCTCCACGGGTCCGCACCTGCACTACGAAGTGCGCGTCAACGGCATCCCGCAGAATCCGCGCAAGTTCATCCTCGAGGAGTAGTCCGCCGCGAGCCGCGCTCGCCGGGGAAGAGCAGGGGTGGGGGCCGGGTGGGCCCTCGCCCCTTTCGCGTTTCTCAGGGGTCGGCCCTGCCGGGAACGAAGCCCCCGAGCTGTAGCCGCCGGCGCTGGAGTCCTCCGGCCAGCCCCCGCTCTTCCAGGGTGTAGGCCCGCATGAGCTCGCCCCACACGAGCGGTCCCAACACCTGCCAGTGGGTGGGCTCCTCGATGGTGAGTTCCAGCAGCGCGACGGTGAAGCCGGGAACGTGGGCGCCCTCGGGCAGCGCCGCGGGGAGTTCGCGTGCGAGCCGGGCCCGGGCGGCCTCGCGCATCTCTTCCGACACCGGGAGCCCGGAAGAGGGGACCAGGAGCACGGCGAAGTTGTCTCCCTGCAGGCGCACCACCCGGGCGCCCGGCCACTGGGCCTGGAGCGCGGTCACCACGGCCTTGAGCAGCGCGTCGCCCACGGTGAAGCCGTGCTGGACGTTGACGTGGATCATCCCCTTCACGTCCACGATGAGCGCGCCCACCGTCCATCCCGAGTGGTGGGCATGGGTGGAGAGGTCGAACTCCTCCTTGAGGAGCGTTCCCTGGGTGAGGGCGCGAAAGGACAGGGCCCCCGTGGCATCGGGCACCCCTCGGCGTGCGTGTTCCTCGTCGAGCAGGCGTTGGACCGCGTCCCGGACGGGCTCCGCCGCGTGGCGCGCGGTTTGAGGGTTGAGGGTCACCAGCGCGGTGGCGAGGGCATCATCGATGGCGTAGGGCATGGTCGCTTTCTCGTGGGGGCGGGCGCTCACAGTCCCCGGTGGGCGGTGACGGTGACCTCGTCCCGGTCATGGTAGAGCTGGCGCATGGTGAGCCCCTGCCAGCCCCCTTCCTCGGTGAGGATGTGGCGCACGCGCAGCAGCAGGGGGTTCTTGTCCTTCATGGGCAGCTTGATGTTGGCCACCAGGTGGGTGGCCCAGCCGCGCCGGCCCCACTTGGCGAGCAACTGCGCCACCTCGAGCGGTCGCCAGGCCATGTCGCAGCACAGCCAGTCCACGGGCTCCTCCGGGGTATAGGCGAAGGCGCTCTCCTGCACGTGCTCCACGCGGGGCTGCCGGGCCAGCTCGGGCATCAGCTTGGCGGGGTCCACGGCGATGACGCGGGCGCCGCGCGCCACCAGCCGCTGTGTCCATCCTCCGGGCGCCGCGCCCAGGTCCACGCACACCTCGCCCCGGCCGGGCTCGTAGGGGAGATTGACGAGTGCCTCTTCCAGCTTCATCGCCGCGCGGGAGGGCGAGTCCGTTGGACGCCGCATCCGCTGCCGGCCACCCGGGGAGAGGGACAGGGCCTCCCGGGCGGGCACCTCGCCCACGATGACGCCACCGGGCGCCACGCACAACTCCACGAGCGTCGCCCCGGCCTCGCGCGCGCGCCACGTTTCCTCCAGCATCCGGTCCGCGGGCAGCCGGGTCCGCACCGCCTCGAGCAGCGCGTCCGCGTCGTCCGCGAGCCGGTTGCCCGCGGGACTGTCGGGCGTGAAGGCCTGGAGCACGAGGGGCCCATCCGTCAGGACCGAGACGATCCGGGAGGCGACCGCCTCCGCCGTCAGGTCGAGCGTCTGGGCCGAGGGCAGGGAGGCGAGCACGCGGATGCCGGTGCGAGCGAAGACAGGGGGCTCCACGGGGCGTTCGGCGCTTTCCACCAGCACCTCGCCGAGCATCCGGGGAGAAGCGTCGGCCCAGGCCAGCTCCTCGAACAGGTGGGCCTCGAATCCCGCCCGGCATGTCCACAGCCAGCGCCCGGGCTGGGCTGGAATCATCTCGGGCGGTGGGGTGGGGGCCTTGACGCGAGGAGGCAGGGCCGGGGCGGCGGTGGCGGCCTGCTTCGCGGCCGGTTTGCCGCTCCGGGGGGCGGGAGGGCCCTTCTGGGGGCGGGGAGCGGGGCGTTTGGGAGGGCGGCGGGCGTCTTTTCGGCGGGAGGGCATTGCGTGGTCTCGGTTCCGCTTTACTGTGTCGTGCCGCTCGCGCGGCGGCCAATCAGATGGAATGACGCGGGAGAAACGCATGGTTTCCTTCCTGCATCCCACCTACACTCCAGGGATTTCCTTTCCACTCGCCACGTCCCTTCGTGGATCTTCCGGCGAGAGAGCCACAATCGCATGATCGAATGGACGCTGAAGAAGATCATCGGGACGAAGAATGAGCGTGAGCTCAAGAAGACGATCCCGAGGGTAGGCCGCATCAACGAGCTGGAAGGCAAGATGCGGGAGCTCAAGGACGAGGACTTCCCCGCCGCCACGGCTCGCATGAAGCAGGAGGTGCAGAACGGCCGCCCGCTGGACGAGCTGTTGTTCGAGTCGTTCGCCCTCGTGCGCGAGGCCGCCCGCCGGGTGATCGGCCAGCGGCACTACGACGTGCAGATGATCGGCGGCATGTTCCTGCACCAGGGCTGCATCGCGGAGATGCGCACCGGCGAGGGCAAGACGCTCACCGCCACGCTGCCCAGCTACCTCAACGCCCTGTCCGGCCGCGGCGTGCACGTGGTGACGGTGAACGACTACCTGGCCCGGCGTGACGCCGAGCACATGGGCCGCGTGCACCACTTCCTGGGCATGACGACGGGCTGCATCCTGCACGGGCTCAGCGACCGGCAGCGCCAGGAGTCCTACCGGGCGGACATCACCTACGGCCAGAACAACGAGTTCGGCTTCGACTACCTGCGCGACAACATGAAGTTCCGCCTGCAGGACTACGTCCAGCGCGAGCTGAACTTCGCCATCGTGGACGAGGTGGACTCCATCCTCATCGACGAGGCGCGCACCCCGCTCATCATCTCCGGCCCCACGGACGACACCACCGACAAGTACTACAACGTCGACAAGGTCATCCCCGGGCTCGTGCCGGACCAGGACTACATCCTGGATGAGAAGCACAAGTCGGTGTCGCTCACGGACGCGGGCATCGAGAAGGTCCAGAAGCGGCTGAGCATCGGCAACCTCTACGACCCGGGCGAGATCGAGACGCTGCACCACGTGGACCAGGCGCTGCGCGCCCACACCCTCTACCGCCGCGACCGCGACTACGTGGTGCGCGACGGCGAGGTGATGATCGTCGACGAGTTCACCGGCCGCCTCATGCCCGGCCGCCGTTGGTCGGATGGCCTCCATCAGGCCGTCGAGGCCAAGGAGGGCGTGAACATCGAGAACGAGAACCAGACGCTGGCGACCATCTCGTTCCAGAACTACTTCCGCATGTACTCCAAGCTCTCGGGCATGACCGGCACCGCCGACACCGAGGCCGAGGAGTTCGCGAAGATCTACAACCTCGAGGTCCGCGTGGTGCCGACCAACCGGCCCATGATCCGCGATGACCTGGAGGACGTGGTCTACAAGACCGAGCGCGAGAAGTTCGAGGCGGTCTGCAAGGACCTCGAGGAGCTGCACAAGAAGGGGCAGCCGGTGCTCGTGGGCACGGTGTCCATCGCCAAGAGCGAGGTGGTGGCCAGCTTCCTCACGAAGCGGGGCATCCCCCACAACGTGCTCAACGCCAAGCAGCACGAGCGCGAGGCGGACATCATCGCGCAGGCGGGCCGCAAGGGCGCCATCACCATCTCCACCAACATGGCGGGCCGCGGTACGGACATCCTCCTGGGTGGCAACCCCGAGGTGATGGCCAAGAACGAGGTGGGCCCCGAGCCCCAGCCGCCTCCTCCTCCCGAGGACGGCCAGCCGCTGGACCTGACGGCCTTCCAGCAGGCGCTCGCCGAGCACAAGCAGCGCTACACGGAGGTGCTCGCCAAGTACAAGGCGCAGACGGCCAAGGAGCGCGAGGAAGTGATCGCCGCCGGCGGCTTGTGCATCGTCGGCACCGAGCGCCACGAGTCGCGCCGCATCGACAACCAGCTGCGTGGCCGCGCGGGCCGCCAGGGTGATCCGGGCACGAGCCGCTTCTACCTGTCGCTCGAGGACGACCTGATGCGCATCTTCGGCTCCGAGAAGATCTCGGGGCTGATGGAGCGCCTGGGCATGGAGGAGGGCGAGGTCATCGAGCACGTGTGGCTCAGCCGCGCCATCGAGGGTGCCCAGCGGCGCGTCGAGGGACACAACTTCGACATCCGCAAGAACCTGCTCGAGTACGACGACGTGATGAACCAGCAGCGGCGCACCATCTACAAGCTGCGCCGCAAGGTGCTGGCCGCTGGCGCCGGCATCCCGCTCGTGGAGTACGACGAGAATAAGAAGACGCGCGTCAAGCTGCGCACCGAGCAGACCGTGTCGTGGGCGGACTACAAGGAGATGATCCTCGACGCCGTCGAGGACGTCATCGTGTCGCTCACGGACACGTACTGCGCCACCAACAACCCCACCACCTGGGATTTGGAGGCGCTCGGGCGGGGCGTGAAGGAGACGCTCAACCTGGAGCTGACGTTCGCCCACTCGGGCAGCCGCGAGGAGCTCCAGAACGACATCTACAAGGCCGCGGAGAAGGTCATCCAGGCGCGCGAGGAGGAGTTCGGCGAAGAGTTCCTGCGCTTCCTCCAGGTGCGCTACCTGGTCTCCATCGACACCCTGTGGAAGGACCACCTGCTGGCCATGGATCACCTGCGCCAGGGCATTGGCCTGCGTGGCTACGGTCAGAAGGATCCCAAGCAGGAGTACAAGAAGGAGGGCTACGCGGGCTTCATGCAGATGCTCGGCGCCATCAGCTCGCAGTTCGTCAGCCAGATGATGCGGGTGCAGGCGCGCGCGGCTTCCGCCGCCGCCGAGGAGACGGCCCGGCTCGCCCGGCAGATGGCGCAGCGCCAGCGCCAGATGCAGGAGGGCCGCGCGGACGCCGAGGGCAAGCTGGCCGAGCCGGCCGAGCCCCGGGCGGCCACCGCCTCGGCCACCCGCCAGGACACCGGGGGGCCCAGGGTCGGCCGCAATGATCCGTGCCCCTGTGGCAGTGGCAAGAAGTACAAGAAGTGCCACGGCGCGGCCGAAGCCAGCGTCTAGGCCCCGTGGGAGGACCCCATCCCCGGATTCCCCGGATGGGGTCCACATGCATGACCCGTTCCCGAGCGTCGTGAAGCTTGCGCCGCCGGGAGGGGTTTTGTTAGAGAAGCCGCGCCCGCTGCTGGCCTCTGGCTGGTAGCGGGATTGTTGTTCGAGTCAACCCACTACACACACGCGCGTGCCGGCCCTCGGTGCTCCCGTCTGGGAGACAACGGCCGGATTTCCCTCGCACGTGGAGGAAAAACCGAGATGGAAACCCAAGACACGCAGCAGCAGGCCATGGCCGCCGCCGGCGGTATCACGATGCGGCAGCTCCTGGAGGCCGGTGTTCACTTCGGCCACCAGACGAAGCGCTGGAACCCGAAGATGAAGCCCTACATCTTCGGTGCCCGCAACGGCATCTACATCATCGACCTCCAGAAGACGGTCAACCTGGCCCGCTCGGCCTTCCGCTTCGTGGCGGACCTGACGGCGCGCGGTGGCTCGGTGCTCTTCGTGGGCACCAAGAAGCAGGCCCAGGACGTCATCCAGGAGGAGGCGCGCCGCGCCGGTCAGTTCTTCGTCACCAGCCGCTGGCTCGGTGGCACGCTGACCAACTTCAAGACGATCAAGCAGGGCATCGATCGCCTCAAGACGCTGGAGAAGATGGCCGAGGACGGCACCTTCGAGCGCCTGCCCAAGAAGGAAGTGGCCACGCTCGAGCGTGAGCGCGAGAAGCTGGAGAAGAACCTGGGCGGCATGAAGGAGATGACCAAGCTGCCCAAGTGCCTCTTCGTGATCGATCCGAAGAAGGAGCAGATCGCCGTGCACGAGGCCGGCCGCCTCGGCATCCCGGTCATCAGCGTGGTGGACACCAACTGCGATCCGGATGGCATCGACTTCGTCATCCCGGGCAACGACGACGCCATCCGCTCCATCAAGCTCTTCACCTCCAAGGTGGCCGAGTCCTGCATCGAGGGCGGCGCCCGCTACCGCGCCAGCGGCGCGGCGGAGCGTGACGAGGAGGAGGCCCGTGACGACCGTCGTGACCGCGACGACCGCGGCGACCGCCGGGGCCCGCGCCGCAACGACCGCGGCGGTGAGCGCCGGGGTGGTGACCGGGGTGATCGCGGTGGCGATCGCCGGGGTCCGCTCGTGGAGATGAAGGCTTCCGCCGCTCCGGCCGCCGCGTCGGGTGAGGCTCCCGCCGAGGGTGGCGAGGGTCCCGCCGCCGAGTAGTGCCGCCGCGCTTCCCCTCGTGGAGGCGCGAGAAGTCCGGCCGGGCGGCGCAGGGTCGCCGCCCGGCTTTTCTGCTTTCCAGCCGTCGCAGTATCCATTCAACCTCAATGCCCCTCCCGGCGCCTGGCGCACGGAGCGGGCCCCCCTAGGAGACGAACATGGCCGAGGTCAGCGCCTCGATGGTGAAGGAACTCCGCGAGAAGACCGGCGCGGGCTTGATGGATTGCAAGAAGGCGCTCGGCGAGACCGCGGGTGACTTCGTCAAGGCCGAGGAGTGGCTGCGCAAGAAGCTCGGCTCCAAGCTGGCGGGCAAGTCCGGCCGCGTGGCCGCCGAGGGTCTGGTGGGCACCTACGTGCACGGCGGCCGCATCGGCGTGCTCGTGGAGGTCAACTGCGAGACGGACTTCGTCGCCCGCAACACGGACTTCCAGGACCTGGTGAAGGAGGTGGCCATGCACATCGCCGCCGCCAATCCCCAGTACGTCACCCGCGAGGAAGTTCCCACCGAGGTGCTGGAGAAGGAGAAGGAGATCCTCCGCGAGCAGCTCAAGCAGCAGGGCAAGCCCGAGGCCATGTGGGACAAGATCCTCGTGGGCAAGGTGGAGAAGTACTACGAGGGCGTGTGTCTCGTGGACCAGCTCTGGGTGAAGGACGACAAGAAGAAGGTCAGCGAGATGATCACCGACCGCGCGGGTAAGATTGGCGAGAAGGTCTCCGTGCGCCGCTTCGTCCGCTACGAGGTGGGCGCGGGCATCGAGAAGAAGAAGGAAGACCTGGCCGCCGAGGTCGCCAAGACGCTGGGCCAGGCCTAAAGCCTCCACCCCCCGTCGTCCATCGAGGGCCGCGCACCTTCCCGGAGTCTCGGGAGAGCTGGCGCGGCCCTTGGTATGTCCGGCCTTCGGCCAAGGGACATCTGGCGGACGCCCGTGGCACTCCGGCGTTGCGAGCCGACGGGGCGAGGGGATAGAAGCGGAGCCAATGTCCGCTCCCGCCACCCCGTCCCGTTACAAGCGCATTCTCCTCAAGCTGTCGGGCGAAGCCCTGATGGGCGATGGAAAGTACGGCATCCACCCCCCCACGCTCACGCGCATCTCCGAGGAGCTGAAGGAGATCGCGCAGGCCGGCGTGGAGCTGGCCGTGGTCATCGGCGGCGGCAACATCTTCCGCGGCGTGGCTGGTTCCACCGAGGGCATGGATCGCGCGAGCGCCGACTACATGGGCATGCTCGCCACCTGCATCAACTCCATGGCCCTGCAGGACGCCCTGGAGAAGCAGGGCTGCCACACCCGGGTGCTCTCGGCCATCAAGATGGAGCAGATCGCCGAGCCCTACATCCGCCGGCGCGCGGTGCGCCACCTGGAGAAGGGCCGCATCGTCATCTTCGCCGCGGGCACCGGTAACCCCTACTTCACCACCGACACGGCCGCCTCCCTGCGCGCCATGGAAATCAACGCCCAGGTCATCCTCAAGGCGACCAAGGTGGACGGGGTCTACAACGCGGATCCGAAGAAGGATCCCGCGGCGCGCCGCTACCGGACGCTCACCTACATGGACGTCCTCCAGCAGAACCTGAACGTGATGGATTCCACCGCCATCTCGCTCTGCATGGACAACAAGCTGCCCATCATCGTCTTCGACCTCACCCAGCGCGGTAACATCAACAAGGCCATCCTGGGCGACCTGGGCGAGATTGGGACCTTGGTGGGAGTGGGCGAGACCGCGTGGGCCTGAGCGGCCTCACGCACACTTCATTCACTTCATTGAAGGAGACCCGCACATGGCAGACGTCGTGACCGATCTGAAGGGCCGTATCGACAAGTCGCTCGAGGATCTCAGTAGGGAGCTCACGAAGGTGCGCACCGGCCGCGCCAGCGCCAACCTGCTGGATGGCATCAAGGTCAACCAGTACGGCACTCCTGTTCCGCTCAACGGCGTGGCCAACATCACCACGCCCGAGCCCCGGCTCATCATCATCAAGCCCTGGGACAAGAGCGTCCTCAAGGACATCGAGAAGGCCATCCGCGAGGCCAACCTCGGCATCAACCCGATGAACGACGGCGAGGTCATCCGCCTGCCCTTCCCGCCGCTCACCGAGGAGCGACGCAAGGACATCGCCAAGCAGGTGAAGACCAAGGGCGAGGATCACAAGGTCGCTATCCGCAACATCCGCCGCGACTCCAACGAGGCGCTCAAGACGCAGCTCAAGGACAAGAAGATCACCGAGGACGATCACAAGCGCCTGATGGAGAAGGTCCAGAAGGAAACGGACGACGGCGTGAAGAAGATCGACGAGATCATCTCCAAGAAGGAGAAGGAAGTGATGGCGGTCTGAGATGGCCTTCACTCTCGTCGCGGAGCCATCCGCCTCGGTCGCCGGTGCACTGCGCCGCTTCCTGGAGAACGCCGGCCACGAGGTGACGGTGGCGAGCACGGTCCAGGAGGGCCTGGAGCGGGTGCGCGAACTGGCGCCCGCCCTTGTCCTGGCCTCCATCACGGAGGGCTTCGATGGGGAAGCCCTCTGCCGGCACGTGAAGGAAGAGGCTCCGGCCATCCCGGTGCTCCTGCTCTACCTGCCCGAGGAGGAGAACCCCGAGTCGCGCGCGGCCGCGGCTGGGGCCGAGGCCTGCCTGGTGGGGCCGCTCAAGCGCGCCACCGTGGTGTCGTGCGTGAGCCTGCTCATGCAGTTGTCCAAGGCCCGTGAGGCCGTGTCCGTGGTGCGCACGGAAATGCAGCTCATGCAGCACCAGAACCAAGGGCCTCGCCCGGTGGCGGCCTCGTCCGCGGCGGACCTCGAGTTCCTCAAGCGGCTGCTGTTCATGGAAGTCAAACGCAGCCGCCGCTACCGCTACCCCATCGCCTACCTGCTGCTGGAGCCGGACCGCTACGCGGAAGTCCTCGCGCCGCTGCCAGCCCCGCAGCGCACATCCGCGCTGGCGGAGATCCTCCGGCGGCTCTCCGAGGCGCTGCGGGACATCGACGTGGCCGTGCCCTTCGCCGAGGGGCGCTTCATCGTCTTCCTGCCCTACACGCCCTATGAGGGCGCGCTGGTGGTGGCCGAGCGGTTGCGCCAGCGGGTGAAGGAAGTGGAGGCCGTGCCGGGCCTGACCGCGTCCATGGGGTTGTCGGTGTTCGAGCCCTCGGCCGCCAAGGGCCAGGCGCAGGTGAGCTTCGGCAGCCTCATGAAGGAGGCGGGAGAGGCCCTGCGGCGCTCGCAGGCGGCGGGCGGAGATCGCGTCGAGGGCGGACGCTCGGCGCCCACGGAGTAGCTGGAGACCCTCTCCCTTCCCCACGGGAGGGAGAGGGTGGTGCCTCCGGACTCAGTAGGCGAGCGCGTCGCCGGACATGGAGCGCACCACGTCCGACACGAAGCGGAACAGCTCGAGCCCCTTGCCCTTGTCGTCCAGCCAGAGGCCCTGGCCGGGCTCGTAGGAGAAGTGGATGCCCTGGCCACCGCCGGCGACCCAGATCTGCCGCACGGCGCGCTGGGTGTTGACGATGCACTTCTCGCGCGAGGCCGAGGTCAGGGTGAGCATGTCACCCGTGCTATCGGCCTCCAACACGTCTGGATCGAACCCGTCCGCGGCGGCGAGGATGCGCTTGAACGCCGCGGCGACGAGTTGACTGTACGTGGCTTCATCCATCATCGAGTGGACGCCTACTGCAGGACCTCGAGCGCCTGCTGGCCCGGGGATGCGAAGAAGAGCAGCTTCGCCTGGGCGGGGGAGGCTCCGGGCTCGATGCTGTCCGGGCGCTCGATGGCGATGATGGTGCCCGGGCTGACCTGCTTGGGGAAGGACTGCATGCCCAGCAGATGCGTGGCCAGGGCGCCCATGGATGGCTGGTGCCCCACGAGCACGATGTCCTCTCCCACGTGCTCGTCGAGCATGGACATCACGGAGCCCACCGGCATGTCCGGCAGGAGGCAGCGGTGCACGCGCAGGGGGCCCTCGTGCTTGAGCGTGGTGGAGAGCAACTGCGCCGTCTGAACCGTGCGCACCAGCGGGCTCGTGAGCACGAGCGAGACCGAACCGATCCGCTCCGCGAGAGACGCGAAGTGCGCGGCCGTATTGGCGCGAGCCTTGGCAGTGAGCGCGCGCGCTTCGTCGCCGAGTCCCTCGGGGGCCTCCGCGTCCGCCTCGCCGTGCCTTACCAGGAAGATCCTCAAGGTGCCTCCACTGCTGCCTGAACGAACCGCGGTTCGTACACGACCGCGAATGGGTTGGTCAAAGGTAATGCGGTGATTGTTGGCTGGTGGGGGTCTCGTCCGCCGGAGAGCAGGCGACCAGGGGCTCTCCACTTCCCCGCGGAGCGGAAGTCACTTCTCTCGGGCCACTCCCGGCCTATAGTCCGCCCTTTTTACACGGTGGGGGCCCGAAACCCCGGGAGATCCGTGGATGCGCAAGTGGCTGTGGGTGGTGGTGACCGCGGGTGTGCTGGCGGGATGCAAGAGGGATGAGCCCGCCGTACCGGCCGGACCGGAGCGGGTGATGGCGGACGAAGAGGCCTCCCCGGAGTCCGCGACGGCCGAATCCCTCGATGACACCGCGCCCTATGTCCTCACCCAGGCGAAGCTGGATGCCTACGTCACCTACCAGCGCGCGGTGCAGGCCTCCTATGCCGCCATGGCGAAGGAACTGCAGGCCGTCCGGGCCCGTCTCCAGGGGACGGCGGGGCCGGAGAACAAGGCGCCAGGCGTTGGCGAGTCCATGAAGGCCATCGAGAGCAAGGCGGAGCTGGAGATCCAGGCACGCCGGGACGCCAGCTTGAGCGAGGTGGATGTCAACCGCATCGGGGTGCTCGTCACGGATGTCATCACCCAGCGGCACATGGCGGCCATGCTGGACCTGGCCTCGGAGCTGCGGAAGCTGCAGGACATGCAGGCGAAGCTCAAGCCCGAGCAGGCCGCGGAGCTGGCGCCGCAGATCGACATCCTGCGCCAGCGCGTGCAGGAGACGGAGCAGCTCGTCTCCGTGCGCAAGACGCATGGCGATGCCAACGTGGACCTGGTCCTCACCCGCGAGAAGGACCTGATGATCAACTATCAGGACATGCTCCGCTCCTTCGGTGGCAAGGCCCAGTAGGAGGGCCTCGCCCCGAGGCGCGGCGGGTTCTACACGCGGCGCAGGCCGGGCACCTTCTTGAGGAGCTGCGCCAGGTACAGGTCCGACATCTTCTCCAGGACCGTGTTGCCGCGCAGCCGCTGGTTCAGGTTCGCGAAGTCCACGTCATCCAACCGCTGATCCTGGTTGAAGCACGAGAACACCCACGTCTCCTTGCCCGTCTTCGGGTCCACGTGCCGCTGCAGGCACTGCGCGCAGATCTCCTTCATCATGCACTGCATGGGCGAGTTGATGGAGCCGATCGCCTCGTGGTCGGGCTTGAGGTAGGGCTGCAGCACGTTGTGCCGGGCCTCCTGCACCGCCCGCATCATCCGGTCCGAGCCGATGGCGATGATGCGATCCACCTGGCTGAACGAGACCACGGGGGGCGCGCTCAACTCCCCCTTGGCGTAGGCGAGCATCGCCTGCACCACGTTGCCGCGGAAGACCGAGTCCTGGGGGCGCCGCGGCTCGATGAGCTCGCCCACGTCCATCGACCACACCACCTGATCCGTGGAGGCCTCGATCTCCTCGTGCTTGAAGACGTCCGAGCGCTGACGGAAGCCGGCGAAGTACACGACCTTGCAGCCGGCCGCCTTGAGCGAACGGGCGATGGAGAAGAGCACCGCGTTGCCGAGGCCTCCGCCCACGAGCAGCACCGTCTCGTTGTGGGCGATCTCCGTGGGGGCGCCCGTGGGGCCCATCAACGCCACCGGCTCGCCCGGCTTGAGCGCCGCGCACAACCGGGACGAGGAGCCCATCTCCAGCACGATGGTGCCCATGAGCCCCTTCTCCTTGTCCACCCATGCGCCCGTGAGCGCCAGGCCCTCCATGGTGAGGGGCACTCCATCCACCACGGGCGCCAGCCGCTCGAAGTTCTGCAGGCGGTAGAACTGGCCGGGCTCGAAGTGCTGGGCGGCGAAGGGCGCCTTCACCACCACCTCCACGATGGTGGGCGTGAGCCGGTTGACCGTCACCACGTGCGCGAGCAGCGCCTCGTCCAGCGTCGCGAAGTGCGCCGCCAGCTTCTCGTCCCGCCGCGCCTGGGCCAGCTCGTCCTGGAAGTCCAGCGCCGCCACTTCCTTCGCGTATAGCCGCGCCACCTCCGGGTAGCCGTCCTTCGCGCTCGCCATGGCCTTCACCACGTTGCCCGCGTAGGTGGGGTGGTTGTCGCCGAAATACGAGATGAAGTGCCCGCCCTGGCGGTACGAGGTGAAGAAGCCCACCTTCGCCGCGATGTCCTCCACCGGCTCCACGTGCGAGAGCGTGAAGCCCTCGGGGGCCTCCGCCAGCTCGTAGCTCTTGAAGTACTCGCGGTTCTCGTCGAGCTCGAACGTGCCCGGGTACTCCTTCTCGTAGGTGACGTTGGGCGCCGTGCCGGCCGCCACGCACACCGTGCGCGCGGGCAGCTCGAAGAACTCGCCGCTGCCGCGCAGCTTGCCGTCCTTCGTCACCATGCGCTCGAAGCGGATGGCCTTCACCGCGCCCTTCTCGTCCGGCAGCGCCTCCACCGGGCTCATGCGCTCGATGAAGCGGATGCCTTCCTCCAGGGCCTTGGCCACTTCCTCGTGGTTGAGCCGGTAGGCGGGCGACTCGGTCAGTCCCCGGCGGTACACGAGGCTCACGCCGCCCCACGCGCGCACCAGCCGGATGAAGTCCGGGGCCCGGCCCTCGGTCTTGGCGGCCTCGCGCTCGCTCCGCACCGCCCGGCCATGCTCCAGGAAGGTGAGGTAGGTGGACTTCTCCTCGGCGTCCAGGCGCGCCAGCACGGCCTCCTCGCCCAGCTCCGCCACCAGCTTGTCGTGCCGGTCCAGCGTCTTCTCCACCTGCACCGGGTAGTACGCCATCAGCTCCGTGGCGGTGTCGATGCCCGTCAGGCCGCCGCCGATGACGATGGCCGGCAGGCGCACCTGGAGGTTGGTGAGCGAGTCGCGCTTGAAGGCGCCCGTGAGCTGCAGCGCCATGAGGAAGTCGCTCGCCTTGCGGATGCCCCGGATGAGGTTGTTCTTCATCCCGATGATGGTGGGCTTGCCCGCGCCCGCCGCGATCGCGATGTGATCGAAGCCCATCTTCCACGCGTCGTCGATGGTGAGCGTGCCACCGAAGCGCACGCCGCCGTAGATGCGCAGGTTCTCCCGCCGCTCGAGCGTCAGGTGGAGCAGGGTGAGGAAGTTCTTGTCCCAGCGCACGGTGATGCCGTACTCGGACACGCCGCCGAAGCCCTCTTGAATGCGCTCGTCCAGCTCGCGGGTGAGCGCGCTCCAGTCATGAATGGGCGTGAGCGCCTTGCCATGGCGGCCCACGAGCTCGTCCGGGAAGGGCTCGATCTTCAGGCCGTCGATGCCCACCACGCCGAAGCCCTCGTTGAGCAGGTAGTGCGAGAGCGTGTAGCCCGCCGGGCCCATGCCCACCACGAGCATGTTGCGGCCCACGTACGGCAGCGCGTACGGGCGGCGCACGTTGAGCGGGTTCCAGCGCGTGAGCAGGCCGTAGATTTCAAAGCCCCAGGGCAGGTCGAGCACGTCCGTCAGCGCCGCCGTCTCCACCATGGGGATGTTGACCGGCTCCTGCTTCTGGAAGATGCAGGCCTTCATGCAGTCGTTGCAGATGCGGTGGCCGGTGCCCGGGCACATCGGGTTGTCCACCATCACCACGGCCAGTGACGCGAGCGGATTGCCCTCGCGCTTGAGGACGTGCGCTTCCGAGATGCGCTCGTCCAGCGGGCAGCCGGTGAGTGGGATGCCCAGCGGGTTCTTCTTGAAGGTGTGCCCCTCGGCCACCGGATCCTTCGCGGTGAAGCCCGTGGAGCACGAGTCCTTCTGCCGCTCGTGGCAGATGACACAGTAGTCCACCTCGCCCATCACCTCGCGCTGGGTGCCGCGCGGGTCCGTCAGCTTGAAGCCGTCGCGGTAGCGCAGGTGGTGCTCGGAGCCCTGCGTGGCCTCGGGCATGTTCGCGTCCGGGCGCTCGAGCGCCACGAGCTGGTCGAACACCAGCGGCTTGGGCACCCGGTGCGTGGGCCACTTGTGGAACAGCTCCTTCATCTCCGGGTGCAGCGCGCGCGCGTACGTCCAGCGGTCCGCGAGCGACAGCAGGTTGCGCACCGACACCAACTCCGCCGCGTCGTCGCCTTGCGTCACCAGGCTGGAGCCGAAGGCTTCCTTGCCCTCGGGCGAGGACAGGAGCGCGGCGCGCACGCCCGTCCACTTGACGCGCAGGGACTCGGACTGCTCGGCGGTGAGCGGGGGCAGGTTGCCGGCGCTGCCGGAGAAGAGCCGCTCCAGGTCCATCAACGTGAGGAGCGACTCGGCCAGGGCCCGCTCCACGTCGTCGCTGGCGAGCGCTTCCGGGAAGGCGAGCGAGAGCATCAGCCGCATCCGCGCGTCCAGCGAGGGGTACTCGGCCAGGGTGGGGCGATCCTGCGCGCCCTTCTTGAAGACGCGGCGGGTGATGAACTCGCGCTTGAAGTCGAAGAGTGGCAACTCGCTCTTGAGCGAGCGGGCGAGCCGGTCCGAGTCGGCTTCCAGGCCGAAGAGCCGGGCGATGAAGGTCGACACGTGGCGCGCCACGCGGATGAGCAGCTCGGATTCGGCGGAGCCCTTGAGGCTCTGGCCGCCGGACTTCCGGTAGGCGTCGAAGAGCTGGAAGAGTTCGGGCTCGTCCGAGGCGAGCTGGGTGTCGAAGCGCTCGGACAGTCGGCGCAGTCCGCGAGGGCGGTACAAATCCTCGAAGCCGAAACCGGGGAGACCGAGGGTCAGCGTGGGGCCGTCGTTGGAAGGAAGGGCGTTCAAGGAGCGCATGTCTCTGGGGCCTTTGTGAAGGCAACCGGGAAAAAACGACTGTCTCAGCCGCCCTATTTCGCGACTTGCCGACTGGAAAGCAAGCGGACTTGAGCGACCTTACCCGGGGGGTCCATGACCTCCTGGGCTATAAGGCGCGGCATGGATGTGACGCGGACCCTCGCCAAACCCCGGCCCACGGACCCGGAAGGGTGGGGCCTGCCCGTCTTCTGCCTGGCCGCCGCCACGGTGCTCGCCCTGACCCTCCAGCTCACCAACGGCACGCTCCGGGACGACTCCTTGCGGGGGCTCACCTGGGCGTTGGCTCTGGGGGCCGTGGGCGTGTTCGCGCCCCGATTCCAGCGGCCCTGGGCCTGGGGTGAGCCCCTGCTCGCGCTCCTGCTGGGCGTCGCCCTCCTTCTACAGCTGCGCACCCTCTTCCTGGACCATCCCACGGTCTTCCTGCGGCTGAGTGGCGCCTGGCCCTACGCGCCATTCTACGAGCGCCTGGCCGCCGCGATGCTCGTCTCGGGGGCGCTCCTGGCGGGCTCGGATCGGCTGCGGCGTGTGGGTGTTCCCGTGCTCCTGGGGTTGTATCTGCTGCTCGGTGTGTGGATCCTCCAGCGCTCCACCTCGCCGGTCATCGACGTCTTCGTCTTCCAGGTCCAGGGCTCGGACATGCTCCTGCGGGGAGGCAATCCGTACGCGATGACCTTCCCCAACATCTACGGTCACTCGCTCTGGTACGGAGAAGGGCTGGTGAAGGACGGCCGCCTCCTGTTCGGCTTTCCGTATCCTCCGTTGAGCCTGTTCTTCTCCACGATCTCCCGCGCGCTGACGGGAGATCCCCGCTACGCGCAGCTGGTGGCGACGACCCTGGCGGCGGGCTTCATGGCCTGGACGCGGGGAGGGCGTCTGGGCGCCGGGGCCGCCGCGCTCTACCTGCTCACGCCACGCGGTTTCTTCGTGCTCGACCAATCCTGGACGGAGCCGTTTCTCGTGGCGCTGCTGTCGGCGAGCGTCTTCTGCGCCTGCCGCTTCCCCCGCGCGCTGCCCTACGTCTTCGGCTTGATGCTCGCGGTCAAGCAGTACACCGTCTTCCTCGTGCCGCTGGCCTTCCTCCTGCTCCCCGAGCCGAGGCGTCAGGCCTGGGGCTTCCTCTGGCGCGCGGGTGTCACGGCCCTGGGGGTGAGCCTGCCGCTCGTCCTGATGGACGTGGGGGCCTTCCTCCACAGCGTGGTGACGCTCCAGGTGCACCAGCCCTTCCGTGCGGATGCCCTCAGCTACCTGTCGTGGTGGTCCGCCCAGGGGCACCCATTGCCTCCCCTGTGGCTGCCCTTCGCCGCCGTGACCGTCATGCTGGGGTTGTGCCTGTGGCGCGCGCCTCGGACTCCGTCGGGTTTCGCCGCGGCCACCGCGCTCACCTACGCCGTCTTCTTCGCCTTCAACAAGCAGGCCTTCTGCAACTACTACTTCTTCGTGGTGGGCACCTGGTGCATCGCCGTGGCCGCGGCGCGGTTGCCCCCGGCGCGTTCCTAGTCCTGCCTGGGAGGGGGGCCCTGGCGCTTCGTCCGGGCGGCCTGCTCCTTCGTGTCGCGCAGCACGAAGTGCACGTCCGGCGTGGTCTCCGCCTCCACGTAGATTTGATACGAGAAGAGCGTGGGGCTCAGCCGGATGAGCGCCAGGTTGGCGTTGAGCGCCGCCATGCCGAGCGGCCCCTGGCCGAGCACCTTGGGGAAGGGCGCGGGCACGCCGCGAATCTTCTTGATGCGGAAGCCCGAGTCGCGCAGCAGGTGGCGCAGGCTGCGGAAGGTGAACAGGCGGGTGTGCGTCCGGTCGAGGATGCCCGCCTGGCCGTAGTTGAATTGTCCCGCCAGCAGCATGAGCCGCTGGACGATGAACGCCACGTTGGGCGTGGTGAGCACCACCCGCTGGGGCTCGTAGCCGAACTGGCCGCGCAGCCGCTCCAGGAAGTCCTCTGGGTCCTTCAGGTGCTCGATGACGTCCAGGAGCAGCAGGTAGTCGTACCCGCGCACCTCGAAGCGCAGCGGCTCGTCGAGATCCTGGACGTGGACGTCGATGCGTGGATCCCTCTGCGTGGGCTCGTGCTGGTCCACCACGGAGGTGGCGCAGCCCTTGTCCACGAGGTGCCGTGCCACGCCGCCAGGACCCCCTCCAATGTCCATGACCTTCGCTCCTGGAGGCACCGCGTCCAGGGCCCAGGTGTGGCTGCTCGCGTAACCCAGCTTGAGCTCGTAGTGCTGATTGCCCTCGGACCTCGGCTCGAAGCGCCGCTGGTGGAGCAGCCCCGCGCGGTGGAAGACGTTCTGCACCGTCGCGAGCATCACGTCCCGGGCGTACTTCATCCCGTTCACCCGGCTGATCTCATCGCCGTAGTACGTGGGGATGGGCAGCTCCAGGATGCGCTGCTTCGCGTTGAGCAACTGGATGATGATCTCCGTGTCGAAGTGGAAATCATTCGAATTGAGCTGGAAGGGGATGCGCTCCAGTGCCTTCACCGCGTAGACGCGGTAGCCGCTGTGGAACTCGGACAGTTGGGTGCCCAGCAGCGCGTTCTGCGCGGTGGTGAGGATCTTGTTCCCCACGTACTTGTAGAGCGGCATGCCGCCCTTGAGCGCGCCAAAGCGGCTCATCATCCGGCTGCCGAAGACGGCGTCCGCGCGTCCCTCGCTCAAGGGGGCCACCAGCCGGGGGAGTTGCTCCGGGGCGTACTGGCCGTCTCCGTGGACCATGGCCACGAAGTCGAACCGCTCCGTGATGGCGTACTGGTAGCCGACCTTCTGGTTGCCTCCGTAGCCCTGGTTGTGGGCGTTGCGCAGCACCGTCATCCGGATGTCCGGGTGCTTGTCCTTGTACTCCTGGCCGATGGAGAAGGTCCGATCCTCCGAGGCGTCGTCCACCACGAGGATCTCGCAATCGTAGGCCTCGAAGATGGACGAGGGCACGCGCTCGAGCACCGACCGCAGCGTGCCCTCGGCGTAATAGGCGATGACGAAGATGAGCAGCCGCGGCTTGGGCGTGGAGGAGGTCATGTGTTCGGGCTACTTCTTCCGGGCCTTGCGCGGTGGGGGACGGGACGGCGTCGCGGTGGGCGCTGGAGCCGGGGGCACTGGAGCCGGGGGCGCTCCCGCGGCGCGCAGGGACTCCACCTCGGCGCGCAGGCGGATGACCTCGGCGGACAGCTGCGCGTACGAGTCGCGCACGTGGCCGTTGAAGGTCCGCTGGCGGCCCAGGGTCTCGTTGATGAACACCTGGCACGTCTGGCGGAAGGCCCACTTGGCCACCAGCACGAGCTGGCCCGCGCCACCCCGGTGGGTGTGCAAGGGCAGGGGGCGGGTGGAGTCCGCGTGCTCCTCCAGGGACTGGAGGTTGAAGGCCAGGGGATCCACCCGGGGCTCCACGCCCGACTCCGGCACGTCCACCGGCTCCGACGAGGCAAGACCTCGCGTGCGCAGCCGCTCCTCGAGGCGCGCGAGCAGCTCGCGCGCGGGAATGTCGCGTCCCAACAGCTTCATCGGCTCTTCTCCCGGATGATGCGATCCATTTCTTCGCGGTAGGCGTCCACGACCCTGGGCCACGTGTAGCGCGCGGCGTAGGTCTTCGCGTTGCGGCTCAGGCGGACACGCTGTTCACCCACCTCGCGCAGGCCGGTGATGAACGACTCGAGGTCCGTGTAGCCGCGCCCCGCGCCGCTGCGCTCCACCTGGCCCACGAGCACTTCCGAGTGTCCGTTGACCAGCACGGGCGTACCCGCGGCGAAGGCCTCCAGCGTGAGCAGCGACAGGCTCTCGAAGCGCGAGGGCACCGTCACCATCAGCGCGCCCGCGAGCGCGTCGTACTTGTCCTGCTCGCTGATGCGGCCCACGGGGTGCACGCCCTCGCCGCGCAAGTCCATGTGCGCCTCGCCCGCGAGCACCAGGTCCGGCGCGTCGTGGAAGCGCGCGCGCAGCTCCCGGTAGTGCGCGAGCAGCTCGGGGATGCCCTTGCCCGCCTCCAGCCGTCCCACGTAGAGCAGGTAGGGGTTGCGGATGCCATGGCGATCGCGGAACCGCTGGGGCTCCGGCGCTCCCGGCACGTCCACGCCCACGCCCACCACCCGCGCCGGGGCATGGTCCGGGAAGTAACGGTCGATGAGCGCCACCTCCTCGGGGGTGTTGCACAGCAGGGCCGCCGGGCGATCGAAGACGTCCGCGTACACCCCGAAGCGAATGGGGGGCTCGTCATGCGCCGTGGGCACGAGCAGCGCTCGATCCGCCACCAGCGGCAGGCCCCACACCGTGGGCGCGTACAGGTACGTGAAGAAGACGAAGCCGTCGTAGTCCGCGCCGTGGGTGTCCAGGTGCGTGAGCAGGCCGGGCACCACCGGGCCCTGCTCGGCCACCCAGTGCTCCTCGCGCAGCCGCTCGTTGCTCCGGTCGAAGACCTGCTTGGACAGGGCGTTGAAGGGCCGGATGTGGCGCACGCGCGTCACCGGGAAGCGCAGCACCCGCGCCCCCGCCGCGTCCCGCTGCTCGCCCGCGGGGAAGACGTTCTCCCAGGACAGATGGTTCTTCGCGCACGTGGTCAGGACCGTGACGTCCCAGTGCGGCGCGAGCTGTTCCACCACCTGTTGCGCGTGGCGCTCGGCGCCGCCCGTCACTTCCCCGTAGCGCTGCACCACGAAGCCCACCCGGGGCTTCTTCCTCGAGCCCGATGCCCGGCGCGCGGGACGCGGCAACGTCTTCAGGGCCTTGGCGAGCGCCGCCTGGCTCGCGGGGGCGGAGAAGTCCTCGAGGCGGCGCGCCTGGCCCGCGAGCAGCCCCTCGCGCAACGCGCGGTTGTCGCAGACCTCCACCACCAGCTCGGCGAGCAGGGAGAAGCGCTTCTCGTCGAAGGCGATGCCCGCGCCCCCGAGGGTTTCGGGCACGGCCGCCGCGCCATAGGCCAGCACCGGCAGCTCGGCGGCCATGGCCTCGATGAGGGGGACGCCGAAGCCCTCGTGCTCGCTCATGGAGACGAACACCTGCGCGGAGCGGTACGCCGCCACGAGCTGGGCATGGTCGAGCCGCCCGAGGAAGTGCACGCCGGTGAGCCCCCGGGCCGTGCGCTGGAGGGACCGGAAGTAGCGGCTGCCCGGCTCATAGCCGCCCACCATCAGCAGGCGCGCCGTGGGCCGCAGCTTCAGGAGCTCCGCGTGGAGCGCGAGCAGGTCCTCGAAGCGCTTGTGCGGCGCCACCCGGCTCACGGAGAGCATCACGGGGCCCGGACCCGCGAGCCGCGCGAGCATCGCCTTGTCCGCCGCCTCCCGGGCGAAGCGCGAGGGCTCCACGAAGAGGGGCACGGTGTGCACGTGGCGGTAGCCGGCCTCGCGCAGCTCCGCGCTGTTGTAGTCCGACACCCCGATGGCCACGTCCACGAAGGGCGCCATGGCGGCGAGCTGGGCCCGTCCGGCCACGAGCGCCTCGGCCAGGGGCGTGCCCGCGTAGGCGCTCGCGGGGCTGATGTTGTGGAAGACGACGCCGCGGCGGCAGGGCAGGTGCATGAGCCGGCTGCTCAGCGGCGAGGCGATGCCATGGTGGTAGAGGACGAGATCCTCCGGTGCCGGACGCAGCGCGGACACTGGATGGGCGAGGGAGTCCAGACCGGAGCCCACCTCGGCGGCGTAGAGTTCGCCCGAGTGGCCCAGCCGGCGCAGGAGCAGTTGCAGGTGCAGCGCCGCCTGTCCGGTGGCGTCTCCCGCCACGAAGCTTGGAATCAGCTGATGGACCGCCATAGGGGCACGTTGCCTATCACAGGGCCGTGTTATGAGGCGCCCCGTGTCCATCGGTCCTGTCGCTTTCGACGCGAGTCTGTGGGACGAGCCCATCACGGGCATCGGTCTGTACACGCACTGCCTGGCCGAGGCGCTGGGCTCCCTGGGGGTGCGTCTGGAGCGCTACGGCGCCCGGGTCTCGGGGGAAGATCCCCGGGGCTCCCTGGGCCGCACCGCCTACGTGTTGGGCCGGCTGCCCCAGGTGCTGCGCGGCTCGGAGGCGCGGCTCTACCACGCGCTGGGCAACTTCAACCTGCCGCTCGTGCGCATCCCCGGCAAGCCCTACGTCGTCACCGTCCATGACGTGATTCCGTTGCTCATGCCGGACACGGTGTCTCGCGCCTACCGCTGGCAGTTCCAGCTCTGGCTCGCCCGGAGCGTCCAGGTGGCGGATCGCATCCTGTGCGTGAGCGCGTGCACCCGGGATGATCTGCTCGCGCGCCACCCGGAGGCCGAGGACAAGGTCGCGGTGGTCTACAACGGCGTGGACCACGTGGATCGCCATGGGGCGGATGACGCCACCCGGGACGTCCTGCGCTCGCTGGGTCTGCCCGAGCGGTTCGTGCTGTACGCGGGCTCCCTGGACGTGCGCAAGAACGTGCGCCTGGTGCTGGACGCGCTCGATCGGCTCGCGGCGCGGGACAGGAAGGTGCCCCTGGTGTTGGTGGGGCAGCGCTGGTTCGGCTCGGGGGAGGTGGAGACCCGGGTGGAGCGCATGCGCGCGCGAGGGCATGACATCCGCTCCCTGGGCTACCAGCCGGAGTCGGTCTTCTACGAAGTGATGCGGCGGGCCACGGTGTTCGCCTTCCCGTCCCAGTACGAGGGCTTCGGGCTGCCGCCGCTGGAGGCGATGCGGCTGGGCACGCCCGCCATCGTGTCCACGACGGGCGCCACGCCGGAGGTGTGCGGCGAGGGGGCCTGGGCCGTGCGGCCGGATGACGCCGAGGGTCTGTCGGTGGCCCTGGAGCGGCTGCTGCATTCGGACGCCGAGCGCCGGCACTGGGCGGAGAAGGGACAGCGGCACGCGGCCCGGTTCACCTGGGCCCGCTGCGCGGCGGACACGCTCGCGGCCTACGAGCACGTCCTGCGTCGGTGATTTTCCACCGTGTTTCAATCTTCTGACACGGACGTGGCCCGCCCTCGGGCCGTGGTGGTCACCACCGGAAAAGTGGAGCGCGGAACACTTGCGCGGGCGTGGAATCTGCACCATCACCATGCACCTCTCTTTCCTGGAGGCGTGCGTGCGCTCCCCCTCGTTGCTGGCGCTGGCTGTTCTTCTCTCCGGCGTGCCCGTGCTCGCCCAGACCCAGACCCCCGTGCGGGTCGTGCCCATCGTGGAGACGCAGCCGGTACTCGGCTCGGGCTCGACGATCCAGGGCGCGGCCCTGTGGGTGCACCCGAAGACTCCCGCCTCGAGCCAGTTGCTCGTGGCGGACAGGCAGGCGGGGCTCCTGTCCTACGAGCTCAACGGGGCCGCGCGGCCGGTGCTCGTGACGGGCTCTCTCTCGGGCGTGGACGTGCAGGACGGCTTCCTCGTGGATGACGTCTCCCAGCCGCTCATCGTGGTGGCCAATGTGACCGTGGGCCTCGAGGCCTATGTGCTCGACCTCACGACGCTCACGGCCCAGAAGATCGGGGCGACCATCCCCACGGGATTCACCCCGAACTCGGTGGCCGTGTATGCCAGTGAGAGCGGGCGCTACTACGCCTTCGCGGGCAGCGAGGCGGGCACGGTGGCGCAGTTCGAGCTGACCTCCCAGACGGATGGCGGGACCGCCGCTGGCGCGGTGCGGACTCTCAACGTGGGTGGCCCCGTGGCGGGGCTGGCCGTCGATGACGAGCTGGGCGTGCTCTACGTCGTCCAGCAGGACAAGGGCATCTGGCAGTACCGCGCCGAGCCCACCTCCACGGAGACGCGTGTGCCGGTGGACTCCATCTCCGCCACGGGGCTCGTGCAGCCCCTGGGCGGTGTGGCCCTGTACACGGCGTCCAACAACCGGGGTTACCTGCTGGCGGTCAATGGTGGCACGGGGCCGGTGCGCGTCTACGAGCGGGCGCTCGACGCGCACACCTACCGGGGCAGCTTCAGCGTCGTGCAGGACGGTGGCATCGACGCGGTGGACAGCCCCCGTCACGTCGCGGTGTCCAATCGCTCCCTGGGCTCGATCTTTCCCCTGGGCGTGGTGGCCGTGCACGATGGCCTCGACACCGGGGGCCGCGAGAACTTCAAGCTCGTGGACTGGTCCACGCTCGCCCGGAGCTTCCCGACCCCCCTCGAGGTGGACACCGGGGGCCCGCCGCTGCCGACGGATGGCGGGACCTCGGATGGGGGCGTGGCGGATGGGGGTCCCGGCACTGGCATCGGAGGGGGGCCGGGCGGAGGGGGCGGCGGCATTCCGAACGATGACGGTTGTGGGTGCTCCTCGGCGTCCCTGCCTGGCACCGTGCTGTTCGTGCTGGCGGGCGCGCTGTTGCTCTCGCGCCGCCGCTCTGGCGTCTGATGCGGGTTGCCAGGGTGGGGGGGCTGGGCTCAACTCCGCGCCCTCATGCCCTCCTCCCGCCTCTTCCTCGCCTGCGTGGCCCTCGCGGCCTCCGGTTGTGCCAGCAGCACGCCTCGTTCCCCGGAGCCGCGTCCCCTCGCGGCCGCCGTCGCGCCTCCCGCTCCCACCGAGCCCGTGCGGCTCACCCTGGTGGGGACGAATGACTTCCATGGGTGGTTGATGCCCCACACCACCGTGTTGCCTGGCGGCGCCACGGTGGAGGAGGGTGGGGCGGCCAGCTTCGCGGGCTATATGGCCCGGCTGCGCGCGGACAACCCGGGCGGCGTGCTGCTGCTGGACGCGGGAGACCTCTTCCAGGGGACGCTCGCCTCCAACCTCACCGAGGGGGCCGCCGTCGTCGAGGTCTACAACCACCTGGGCTACACCGCCGCGGCGCTCGGCAATCACGAGTTCGACTACGGCCCGGTGGGACCCAGGTCGGTGCCCGGGCCGGGCGAGGACGCCTTCGGGGCGCTCACCGCGCGCATCCATCAGGCGCGCTTCCCGCTGCTGAGCGCGAACGTGCGCGAGGTCTCCACGGGCCAGCCGCCCGCGTGGCTCGGCAATGACGGCACCCTGCTGGTGACGGTGAAGGGCGTGAAGGTGGGACTCGTGGGGCTCACCACGCCGTCCACCGCGCGCATCGGCAATCCCGCCCATGTGGCCTCGCTGCGCTTCGTGGACCTGCTGCCCGCCACGCTGGACGCGGTGAAGCGCCTGCGTGCCCAGGGCGCCGAGGTGGTGGTGGGCCTCGCGCACGCCGGAGGCAAGTGCTCGGACCTGTCCAATCCGCGGGACACCTCGAGTTGCGATCGCGCCGATGGGGAAATCCAAGCGCTGGTCGAGGCCCTTCCTCCGGGCACCCTGGATGCCGTCTTCGCGGGGCACACCCACCAGGCCATGGGCCACTTCTTCGGCGAGGTGCCCGTGTTGTCCACCTCGGGGCAGGGCCGCTCCTTCGGGGTGCTGGAGCTCTTCGTGGACCCGGTGGCGCACAAGCTCCTGCCCGAGCGCACCCGGCTCCAGGCCGCCGTGCCCGTGTGCGCCCGGGTGGAGGAGACGAGTGGCTCCTGTGACGCGCGCAAGCTCAAGGCCCTGGGCGCGGGGGTGAAGCTCGTGCCGCCCACCTTCCTCGGGGGGCCGGTGGTGGCGGACCCGGTGGTGGAGGCGATCGTGAATCCCGTGCTCGCGCGCGTGGAGGCCGAGCAGCGCCGGCCCCTGGGCGTCACCGTCACCACCCCCCTGGGTCGCGATTACGAAGGGGAGAGCGCTCTTGGCAATGTCCTCACGGACGCGCTCCGGGAGATGGAGAAGGCGGACGTGGCCATGCTCAACGCGGGAGGCCTGCGCGCCAACCTCAAGGCCGGGCCGCTGACCTACGGAGATGTCTACGAGGTATTGCCCTTCGACAACACCGTGGCCATCGTCACGCTCACCGGAGACGAGCTGCGGCGCCTGTTGGCGGCCGCCTATGGCGCGGGCAACAGCCTCTTCCAGGAGTCCGGCTTGAAGGTGACGCTCGCGCGTTGCACGGGTCCCCAGCGCTTCAAGGACGTGTCGCTGGCCAATGGCCGGCCGATCGATCCCAAGCGCCTGTACCGGGTGGTGCTGCCCGACTTCCTCGCCCGGGGCGCCGGGGGCCTGGGCGCGGTGCTGTCCCAGGTGCCCGCCGAGCGCATCGATCTGGGGCTCGAGCGCGAGTTGCTCCTCCGGGACGCGGTCTCCACCTGGTGGCAGCGCCAGGGCAAGCCCGTGGTGGCCCCCGCTACAGGCCGCATCCGCTATGTGGATGACGGAGCTCCCTGCGCTCCTCGCGATCGCAACGAACGGCCGTGAGGAAGTGGCGCGCCCCCCGCATGGGCCGCATTCTGGGCGCGTGCGGGGAGGGCGGAACGCACGAGCCCATGCAAGTGGCCGAGATCCCGACGGATCGCCGCGCGGGCCGAAAAATCGGCTTGGGAGCAGTTTTCAACTACCCTTTTCCTCCTTAGTCTAGTGAAGGCGCGCCACGAGCCGGACTGCCTCTTGAAGGCAGCGCCCGGGGTCCGCCGGGCTGGAGGAAAAGACATGCTCTACAAAGTGACCCCGATGATGCCGCCGCCGGCCACCAAGGAACCCAAGGCGCGCGAGGCGGGGCAGCCGCGCAAGCGTCGCAAGTCGGCCATCTTCGACGCCGAGGGCCACGAAGTCCTCATCTCGCTGATGTGCCTCAAGTGCCGCACGCTCAAGCCGTTGGCGCAGTTCGGCCTGCGGAAGATGGCGGACGGAGCCATCCGCAACCAGCCTTGGTGCCGCACGTGCCGCTCGGGCGCGGGCAAGCCCAAGGAGAAGGTCGAGGAGAACGTGGTCGCCGCGGTCGCCAACCTCCAGGTGGTCCTGGCTCCCGCCGTTCCCACCGAAGAGGACGAGGCGCCCATCGCCCTGGCCTCGCGGGGCTGAGCGACGCGGGGCGGCTACAGCCGCAGGCCCGCGGGCAGGGTGTCTCCGAGGGCGCGCGCTTCATCCGCGGCCTCGAGCGCCACGACTTCCGTCACCATCCTCACCCACGTGTCCGAGGCCTTCGCCGCGCGAAGGGCCTGGGCCGTGCGCGCGCGAAGCTCGGGGCTCAGGTCGCGCATGCGATCTCCCGTGAGCCGCGCGAGCTGGGCCGCCGCGAAGGGCGCTCCGTCGATGCGCGAGAGCCCCAGTTCCAAGAGCAGCGTGAGCCAGGACTCGGCCACCGCCACGTCCACCACCTTGTGGCCGCTGCCATACAGGGGCACGCGCGCCCCGAGCCGTCCCAATGCCCACGGCCACGGTCCGCCGCTCTTGTTTTCTTCCTTGAGTCGCGCCGCCATCCACTCGCCCAGCTCCGCCTTGTCCGCGGCCTCCAGGTGTTCGAGTGACGCCGCCGTGCGCACCATCTCGTCCAGGCCCTCGGGCTGAATCCCCTTGAGCTTCGTCTGCGCGGCGGGCGGGGTGAGCGGCACCCGCCGGGACAGGTGCGGCTTGAGGTAGTCGTACAGCTTGCGCTGCTGCGACTCGCTCAGGCCGCCGGAGACGCGCCGCCACATCACCCAGAACTCCACCCACACGGACTTCTCGGTGTGGTGCTGCACCAGGGGCTCGAAGAGTGAGAAGGTCTGCTCGGCGCGCCAGTGGTCCAACGGGTAGCCGAAGCCCGGCCGCAGGGTGTAGCCCGCGAGGCTGTAGAAGACGCGCTCGTGATCCGCCGTCCGGCGGCGCTTGGAGGCCCCCGCGAAGAGGGAGCTCCACAGCTCGCGCAGCACGGGCACGCGCCACGTGTCGCGGGGGCCCAGCACCTTCTCCAGCGTGCGCGACAGTTGCTTCACGTCCTTGGGCCCGATGGGCAGCGGCTTGTTGCCGTACAGCCGCTCGACGTTGTCCTTGGCCTCGGCGAAGCGCGCGGGCATGGACTCGGTGACGGTGAGCTCGCGCTCGCCGCCCGTGCCCCGCAGCTCGAACTCCAGGCGCCAGCGCTCGTCCGCCACGTTCGACACGGCGAAGAGCTCCAGCGTGCCGATTTCCGTGAGCCCCGCGCGCAGGTGCACGGGCACCTCGGCCGTCTTCGCCGTGGCGCCCTTGAGCACCGTGTGGATGGGCGGCAGGGGCTTGAGCTCGTCCGTGAGCGGCACCACGTCGCCCGGCTTGTCGATGCGGTCGCTCGTGGTGGAGTACAGGGTGAACTGCACGGGCCGCCCGAGCGTGAGCGAGAACGAGCGCTCGCCGATGTCCGCGTGATTGCCTTCCTCGAAGCCGCGCGGCACGAGGCACAACACCGGCTGCTCGGCGCTGTCCGCCGCGCGCTGAAGGGCCACGTAGTAGGCGCGCGCCGCGCCTCCGCCGATGCGCAGGCCATGTCCGCGCCGCACCAGGCCGTAGTAGGCCGCGCCCCGGGCCACGGCGAGCTCCAGGGACTCGTGCCGGAGCAGGGAGATGCGAGGCGCGCCGGGCCACCATGCGCTCACCGCGTCCACCAGCCGCTCGGCGAGCCGGGGCGAGTTGAAGACGCCGCCGTTGAGCAGGATGGCGTCCGGGCGGGGCAGGGCGCCGTCGGTGGGGGCGGATTCGCCCAGGGCCGCGAAGCCCGCCGCCGCGTGTTGCGAGAGGAAGGCCGCCAGGTGCCGGGTGATGGCCGCGTCCTGCGTGTAGGGCAGTCCCAACTCCTGCAGGGCCATGCGCGAGGCACGCCGGGGCCGCTCCTGGACTCCCGCCCGGGGAAAGAAGCCTTCCAGCACGAGGGACTCGGCCTCCTCGCGCGTGAGCTCCGTGGACAGCGAGCCGCCGAGGAGACGGCTGCCCTCGGACACGAGCGACACGCCATGGCGCTCGGGAGGCTCGGCGCCGAGCAGGGCCTCCTTGGCGGTGCGGGCGGCCTGGAGCGCCTGGGTCCACTGGGTGGCGGACAGCCGGCGGTTGGCCTCCGGGAAGAGCTTTTCCTCCACGCGCCGGGCGAGCGCGGCGTCCATGTTGTCGCCGCCGAGCATCAGGTGCTCGCCCACCGCGAGCCGGCGGAGGATGGGGCCCTCGGGCGTCACGCCCGCGTGCACGAGGGTGAAGTCCGTGGTGCCGCCGCCCACGTCCACCACGAGCACGAGCCGCACCGTCTCCAGGGACTTCGCCAGCTCGCCCCGGTGGCGCGCGGTGTAGTCGTAGAAGGCGGCCTGGGGCTCCTCCAGGAGGGTGAATTTCTCCAGGCCCGCCCGGCGCGCGGCGCTCACGGTGAGGGCGCGCGCCGCCTCGTCGAAGGAAGCGGGCACGGTGATGACGACTTCCTGCTGGGACAGGGGCTTGTCCGGGTGGGCGTGGTTCCACGCCTGGGCGATGTGCCCGAGCAAGAGGGCGCTGGCCTCCACGGGGGACAGCTTCGCCACGTCCGTGGGAGCGCCCCACGGGAGGATGGGGGCCGAGCGATCCACGCCCGGGTGGCACAGCCAGCTCTTCGCGCTCGTCACCACGCGGCCGGGCACGCGGGCTCCCTGCCACCGCGCGAACTCACCCACCACCTGGGGACCGCTCTCGCCCCAGGGCAGGCGCAGCGCCCCGGCGGCGAGTTCATGCCCGGCGGGCACGTAGATGCAGGAGGGCAGCAGGGGCCTCGCGCTCACCTCGCCCTGCCGCACCAACTGAGGGACGGGGAAATCCCGGAGGGGCGCGCCAGGCCCCTGGGAGGGGTCCACCGAGGCGACGGCGCAGTGGGTGGTTCCGAGGTCGATGCCGACGATGTGCATAAGCGTGGGGTGCTTCTATTCCTTCATGCGGACGTTGAGCTCCAGCTTCCAGTGGCCGGGGCCGTTCTTCTCCAGGCAGCGCAGCTCGAGCGTACCCACCTCGGTGACGGCGGCCTGGAGGTTGACGGGGGTGAGGTCTCCATAGGGGGCGGGGGTGCCCGGGAGCGTCGTCTCCAGGGGGGCCAGCTCCTCGAACTCGGGGTTGCCCTCCACGTCGTCCACGAAGGTGCCCACCTTGTCATCGCGCCGCACGGACGAGGCGAAGAAGCGGAAGCGCGTGGGCTCGCCGGTGACGAGGCCGAATTCCTGTGGAGGCACGTCCGCCTGGGTGCCTTCCTCCATGCCGAAGGGAGCCACGCACAGACCCTTCACGGGGGGCTCCATGCCGGGCACGGCGGGCATGGCCGTCTCCACGCCCACGAAGTAGGCGCGCGCGGTGCCGCCGCGGATGCGCAGGCCGTGGCCCTGACGGACCCAGCCGTAGTAGGCGGCGCCGCGCGCCACGGCCATGTCCAGGTCCGCGCCCTCGAGCTCCCGGGCGGGCTGACCTCCGTCGGCGGCGAGCCAGGAGTTGAGCACGTCCATGACGCGGGCCTTGAGGGGCCCGGCCTTGAAGACGCCTCCATTGAAGAGCACGGCGGTGGGGTGGATGAAGGCCTTGCCGCCCACGTCCACGGGCGAGTCCGGTGAATTGGCCAGGGCCTGGGCCTGCCGGGTGAGGAAGGCGGCGAGGTGGCGCGTCACGGCGGCGTCCTGCGCGTAGGGCAGGGCCATCTGCGCGAGGCCGGTGCGCCGGGCCACGCGCGGCATCTCGGTGAGGGGCGAGGCGGGGAAGAAGCCCTCGGTGAGGACGCGGTCGAGCTCTTCCCGGGTCAGCTCCGCGCGAATGGTGCCGCCCAGGAGCGAGGAGCCCCGGCTGGCGATGGCCAGGGGCGCGTGGGTGAAGGACGCGTTCCCATAGAGGGTCTCCTTGGCCATGCGGCAGCCGTGGGTGAGGGCGTTGAACTGCCACGCATCCAGCTTCTTGCCCTCGGCGGTGAGGCGCTGCTGGAGCGTGTGCGCGAGCGCCAGGTCCATGTTGTCGCCGCCCAGGAGGATGTGGTCTCCCACCGCCACGCGCGTGAGCTCCACCTCGCCCGCGCGGTCGCGCACGGTGATGAGCGAGAAGTCCGTGGTGCCGCCGCCCACGTCCACCACGAGGATGACCTCGCCCACCTTCATGTTCCTGCGGAAGGACTCGCCCTGGGCCTCGAGCCACGCGTAGAGCGCCGCCTGGGGCTCCTCCAGGAGCAGCAGGTTCTCCAGGCCCGCCGCCTTGGCGGCCTCCAGCGTCAAATCCCGCGCGGCGGCGTCGAACGAGGCCGGCACGGTGATGATGACGTCCTGGGAGGCCATGGCGTTGCCCGCTTCCTCGCGGGCCCGGGCGAAGGTGTGGTCCCACGCCTCGCGCAGGTGGCGCAGGTAGCGGGTGGAGGCCTCCACGGGGGAAACGCGCTGGACTTCTTCAGGGGCCTGCCAGGGCAGCAGCGCGGCGCGGCGGTCCACGCCGGGGTGGCTCAACCAGCTCTTGGCCGAGGAGACGAGCCGCGTGGGCACCTTGGCGCCATGCGAGCGGGCGAACTCTCCGGAAATCTGGGGGGCGTTCGGATTCCACGGCAGCGCGAGGCTGCCCGGGGGGAACTCCTGGGCGCTCGGCAGATAGAGGAAGGAGGGCAGCAGCGGGCGTGCCTCCACCGTCCCCGGCGCGGTGAGCTGGGGGATGGGCAGCATGGACTGCGCGGGACCTCGGGGCTTGCCCTCCTCGAGGTTGAGGTAGGAGACCGCGGAGTGCGTGGTGCCGAGATCGATTCCAATCGCGTAGCGGGCCATGGAAGCTCCGTAGAAGGGGGTCAGGACAGCTCGACTTCGGCGGGCGCGAGCACCCGGGGATCCATCGCCGGGCTGGGGGAAGGCAACGTCACGGCCGTGGTCACCCAGCCGTGGTGCTTGAGGGCGCCGTTACTATAAGGAGGCTGGCCGGCCACGTTGCCGGTGAGGCGGATGCGCTGGGCGTCGAACCCCGCGGGCACCTGCACCCGGTCCCCCTCGTTCTGGGGGAGCACCGGCTCCAGGGTGAAGTACTGCCGCACCAGCTTGCGGCACCCCTCGTGGACGATGCGCGCGGCGGCGCCCACGTCCTCATCCGGGAAGGCGGCCACATCCTCCTGGAGGAAGTCGATGAGGCGGCCCTCGCGCTGCAGCATGGCCAGGAGCTGGAGGGCCGAGGCGTGCTCGCGCTCCGGAGGAGTGGCGACGACGGGCGGCGGGGCGGGAAGGGAAGCGGGTGTCGGCTCGGCGACAGGGACGCCAGCGGGCAGGCGGCCCTCCACGTCCGCCTGGCGCACGGGCAGCACGGCCTGGGCGAACGAGCGATCGAGCCAGATCCGCCAGAAGCACACCAGGGCGAGCCACAGTCGGGCGAAGAACGAGAGCGAGGGCTGGTCGGTCATCGGCCCCGGATAACAGACCCGGAGCGCTTTTCAATTCACGGATGGCGCAAATGAAAAGGGCCCCACCGTTTCCGGTGGAGCCCCTTTCACTTCATGGTGGAGGTGGACGGGATCGAACCGACGACCTTCGCATTGCGAACGCGACGCTCTCCCAACTGAGCTACACCCCCATGAGACGCTTGCTTCCCAACGCCGTTGGGCGGCTGCGGTTTCCCGCCGTCGAGAAGACGAACGGGCAATTACAGGACCCCATTCCAGGTGTCAAGCCGGGAATGTTCAGGTGCTCCTCGGCGATTGACGCGCGGCAACTTGGGGTGTCATAAGACCCCCTCCAAGGCACCTCCTTTAATGTCCAACTCCCCCTCGAAGACGTTGAGCCCGGCCGAGCTCGCGAAGCTGGAGCATGCCTTCGCGTCCGACCCTTCTTCTGAAGCTTACAAACCCCTCGCCGAGGCGTACCTGGCCTCGGGACGATTCATGGAGGCGATGGTCGTCTGCAAGAAAGGGGTGAAAGCCCACCCCAATCGAGCAGACCCTCGTCTCCTGCTCGCGCGCGTCTACCAAGACCAAGGCAAGGACAAGAAGGCCCTGGAGGAGGTGCTCGGCGCCCTCCAGGCCCATCCGTCCGACCGTGCCTCGCTGCGCATGGCCGGAGCCCTGCAACTCAAGACGGGCGAGGCCGATACGGGCCGCGCCAATCTGCTCAAGGCCTATGAAGCGGATCCCGCGGACCCCGACACGCTCGCCTTGATGCAGCAGTACAAGGTGCAGCCGCCGGTGGCCGCTGCCCCCGCGCCAGCTCCGGTGGCAGTCGCGCCGGCGCCGGCTCCGGTGGCCGCCGCGCCGACACCCGCTCCAGTGGCCGCCGCGCCGGCCGCTCCCGCTCCGCGCGTGGCGGAAGAGGCTCCGGCGCCTCGCGCCAAGGCTCCCGCCGCGGAGCCGGCCGAGCGCGCTCCGGTTCGTCGCGCCGCCGTGGTCGTCGAAGAGGACGATGACGTCGATGATGACGACGCCCCGCGCAAGCCGAGCAAGAAGGGTGTGGACAAGAACAAGTTCATCACCCTCGGTCTGCTCGTCGCGGTGCCCATCATCCTGGGCGGCTACTTCGTCCAGGGCCGCATGGCCGCGCAGCGCAACCGGGAAATCAAGAAGCAGCTCGATGTCGCCACCGAGCAGCTCAAGCACGACTCGTACGCTTCCTATCAGGAGGCCTGCAAGGCGGCGGACGCGGCGCTCAACGCGGACCCCGACTCCACCGCGGCGCATGGCTACCTGGCCTATGCCTATGCCATCCGCTGGGGCGAGCACGGCGGCGGCGATGACGCCCGCAAGAATGCCGAGGAGCACCTGGCGGCCGCCCAGAAGAGCGGGGAGATCAGCTCTCACCTCTATGCCGCCGAGGCGCTCGTCAAGACGTACGGGGGCAAGGGCAAGGACGCGCTCGTGGAGCTCGAGAAGCGCGTGCAGGACTTCGACAAGGAGGGCAAGCGCAGCTCGCTGCTCTACCTGACGCTCGGCCTCATCCAGATGAACGCGGGTGACATGGATCGCGCCAAGGACAACCTGGAGAAGGCCCAGGGCCTGTCCCCGGACGATCCGCGCATCTACGCCGCGCTCGGCGCCGTGTACCGTCGGCTCGGCCAGGACGGCACCGCCTGGAAGAACTACGACTTCGCCCTGCGCTACGAGAAGGACCACCCCGAGTCCCTGCTCGGCAAGTCCCTGCTGATGCTCGAGCAGGACGAGGCCAACTTCGGCCTGGCCGCGGTGATGCTCAAGAAGCTCCTGGAGGTGTCGCCTCCTCCGTCTCCGCGCCAGCTCGCGGCGGCCAACGTCGCGCGGGCGCTGCTCATCTCGCGCGTGTCCACGGCCATGGAGAAGATGAAGCCGGACGAGCAGGCCAAGCTGGCCGAGGCCACCGGCGTGCCCACCGACAAGGAGAAGGCGCGTCAGGAGCTGACCAAGGCCGAGGACACCGGCTTCACGCTGGACCGCAATAGCCCCGAGCTCTTCCTCATCAAGGGCCGCCGGCTCATCTCGGAGAACCAGTACGATCAGGCCGCCACGGAGATCCGCAAGGCCGTGAAGATCGACGGCACGCGCGCCCAGTTCTACGTGGAGCTGGCCAAGGCCCTCATGGGCAAGCCCGGCGGCGAGAAGGAGGCCTCCGAGGCGCTCGTCACCGCCATCAAGACCATGGGCGACAGCCCCAAGCTGCTCACCATGCTGGGCAACGCCTACCGCCGCCAGGGCAAGCAGGATGACGCGCTGGCCACGTACCAGCGCTCGGTGAAGGACGCGAACGCGAAGAATCCCGAGGCGCGTCTGGCCATCGGCACCATCTACCGCGAGCGCGGCTCGTGGGACCTGGCCCAGGATTCGCTGGAGAAGGCGAGCACCGAGTACATCGGTCAGTCGGACAAGGCCGCCACGGCGCTGCTGGAGCTGGCGCGCGTCTTCGAGGGCAAGGGCGACAGCACCAAGGCCGACGAGACGTACCAGAAGGCGCTCAACGCGGACGAGAACTACGCCCCGGCGTACTACTTCTACGCGGCGTTCCTCTCGAAGGACAAGAAGCAGGCCACCAAGGCGAAGGCGCTGGCGCAGGAGTACGTCAAGCGCGAGCCCAAGGGCGAGTTCGTGGCGCGCGCCCAGGCGTTGTGAGCCGGGCTGCCCCGAGCGACAAGCGAAGGTGATGGCGGCGGGCGCGGGGATGGCATGAATCCCGCGCCCGTTTGCTTGAAGTCACTTCGTCCCCTGTGTAAGGGGAGGGGGCCTTTGACCCCGGGCGGAGTTTCCCCTCCGCCCCCAACCCGCGTCAGTCTCGAGCCTGTCGCGAATTGGGGAGTTCCCGCGTGAGCGCGCAAGCCGTCCTGAGTGTGCCGAGCCTGGGCTCGGATCTTCTGTCCCTCACCAAGCCCCGGCTGTCGGGCCTCGTCCTCGCCACCACCGCGGGTGGAATGTGGCTGGCGCCCGGGGAGCTGACGGTGGCGCGCATCCTGGTGACGCTGCTGGCCACCTCCGGTCTGGTGGGCTCGGCCAACGCGCTCAACTGCTACTGGGAGCGCCACAGCGACCGCTTCATGGCGCGCACCCAGAACCGTCCGCTGCCCTCGGGCCGCATGGACCCGCTCGTGGCGCTCTTCTTCGGCCTGGGGCTCGCCGCCGTGAGCCTGCCGGCGCTCGCGCTGGGCGCCAACATGCTCACGGCCGTGCTCGGCCTGGTGGCCCTGCTCAGCTACGTGCTCGCGTACACGCCGCTCAAGGCGCGCACCTCCGCGGCCATGTTGGTGGGCGCCATCCCCGGCGCGCTGCCCCCGCTCATGGGCTGGACGGCCGTCACCGGGCAGATCGACGCGGGTGGCTACGTCCTCTTCTCCATCCTCTTCCTGTGGCAGATCCCCCACTTCATCGCGATCGCCCTGTTCCGCAAGGACGAGTACGCGGCGGCCGGCCTCAAGTCCGTGCCCATCGAGCGCGGGGACGACTCCAGCCGCCTGCAGATCGTCCTCTATCTGGTGGCGCTGGTGCCCATGAGCCTGCTTCCCTTCCAGCTGCGCATCGCGGGGGGATGGTACCTGGGCGTGGCCGTGGTGCTGGGGCTGTCCTTCCTGGCACTCGGGGCCCGGGGACTCTTCCAGAGCCTGGGACGCGTCTGGGCCCGCCAGACGTTCCTGTTCAGCCTGCTGTACCTGACCGGCCTCTTCGCCGCGATGATGCTCGACAGCGGTGGGCATGTTTGATTCCGCCTCTTCTGCTACGAGAAGAGGACCGGGCAGGTTGGTTCCCCCCCGCGGGACCTGATGCATGCCCGTGACACCAGGGAGAGTTCACATGATGTGGCGTACGTTGGGGATCTCGGTGCTGGGGACGGTGGGGCTCGTCGCCCTGTCCGCCTGCAAGCAGGATTCCTCGTCCTCCGACCGCACGCCGGTGACCTCGGCTCCTTCGGACACGACGGCTCCCGTCCCCGCCGCGGTCGAGCCCGAGGCGCCTCCCCTCACGGGCGGTGGCACCGTCCAGGGCTCCATCACCTTCAAGGGCACGCCGCCTCCTGCCGCCGCCATCACCCCGAGCCAGGATCCCGCCTGCCAGGCCATGCCGTTGACGGACCAGTCCCTCCAGGTGGCGGGAGGCAAGCTGGGCAATGTCCTCGTGCGCGTGCGCGGGTTGATGCCCAACTCACGCCGCACCCAGGCCATCGTCATCGATCAGCACGGTTGCACCTACTCTCCCCGGGTGCAGGGCGCCGTGTTGGGCCAGCCCGTCCTCATCAAGAACAGCGATGGGACGCTGCACAACGCGCGTGCCTTGTCCGGCACGAAGTCCATCTTCAACGTGGCCCAGCCGCCCAACGGCAAGCCCGTGCAGCGCTCCCTTCCCTCGGATGTCGAGGTGCTGCGCCTCAAGTGTGACATCCACCCGTGGATGGTCTCCTGGGTATTGGTGAACCCCAATCCCTTCTTCGCCACCTCCGACGCCAAGGGCGCCTTCTCCATCGAGCACCTGCCCGCGGGCACCTACTCGCTCGAGGCCTGGCACGAGACGCTCGGCACCAAGACGGCCGAGGTGACCGTGAAGGAAGGGGAGTCGAGCCCCGTGTCCTTCGAGTTCTCCGCCGAGGACGTCAAGGGCACCGCCTCGGGCTCGGTGAAGTAGGGCGCGGGCCCTCACCCGGGCGAGGTGTCTCTCGGGCCCAGGGTGAAGCCCACCCGGGCTCCGCCCTCGGCGCGGTTCTCCGCGAAGGTGTCTCCGCCATGGGCCTGGGCGATGCGCCGCACCAGGGCGAGTCCCAGTCCCAGCGAGCCCGTCTCGCGGGCTTCCGCGCCCGGACTGCCCCGGTAGAAGGGCTCGAAGAGGCGGGTCTCCTCGCCCGGAGGCAGTCCCGGGCCCCGGTCCTCCACGCAGAAGGCGAGCCGTCCGTCACGCTCCATCAGGCGCAGGGTCTCCACTCCCTGGCCGTGCCCGCGTGCGTTGTCCAGCAGGTTGGTCAGGGCCCGCCCGAGCAGCGTGGCATCCCCCACCAGCCGCGGGTCGCGTGTCTCCACCGCCAGCGTCTCCGGCGGCAGTCCCGTGCGCTCCAGGGCCCGTGTCGCCAGTTCCGTGGCGTCCAGCGCGCGGCGGGTGAGCTGGCCGAAGTCCAGCCGCGAGCTCGCCAGCAGCTCGCCCACGAGCGAGTCCAGCTCCACCACCTCGCGCTCCATCTGCTCGGCCATCCGCTCCGGGCCTCCGGCGTCCCGCATCAGCTCCACGAGGACGCGCAGGTGCGCCAGGGGCGTGCGCAGCTCGTGGGACACGGTGGCCAGCAGCTCGCGTTGTTCCCCCATCTGCCGCTCGATGCGCGCGGCCATCTCGTTGAAAGCCGAGGCCAGCACGGCCATCTCCCCCGTGGCGTGACGTCCCAGGTGCACGCGCGTGTCCAGCCGGCCCTCGCCCAGCTCCTTCGCGGCGAGTGCCAGCAGGTCCATGGGGTGGGCCAGCCGCCGGGCGAGCCATCCCGAGGCCATCCACAGCGTGGCCATGGCCAGCGCCCATCCGAGTGGTGCGCGCCATGGGGGCCGGGAGCGTCCGGCTCCGGTGCAGGCGTACGCCGTGCCGAGCCGCTGACCTTCCCGTACCACCGGGAGGGTGAATGTCGCGTCCGGCGGCTCACAGGGCGGGCCCGTGCGTTCGAGCACGGTGCCCGAGGCATCGTGCAACTCGACGTCCGTGAGCAGATCCGTGGCCACCGCGCGCACGAGCGCGCTGCGTTCCCCGGGAACGTCCCAGACCTCGGCGAGGCGATTGGCCGCGAAGACGCGCATGCGTCCGGCGTCCTGGCGCCAGGTGCCGCCCGTCGCATACATGCCCGCGCCCACCACGACTCCGGTGGCGATCATGGAGATGGTGAACCAGGCGAAGAGCCGTCGGCGCAGGCGGGCCCGGACGAACGAGCTGAAGCCGAAGCGGCGCATGGGCCCATGGGGAGGGCCTCCCCGGTGGTGTCCTCCCCGGTGGTGTCTCAAGGCCCCTCCCGGGCGAAGACGTAGCCCAGGCCCCGGACGGTCTTGATGAGGCGCCCGCCCTCCTCGCCCAGCTTCTGCCGCAGGTGGGAGATGTGCACGTCCACGGTGCGCTCGCCCACCACGGTGTCACCCCGGCCCGCTTCGCCGAGCAGCGCGTCGCGGGGGATGACGCGGCCGGCCCGCCGCACGAGCGCCACCAGCAGATCGAACTCGAGCCCGGTGAGCTCCACGCGTCGGCCATTCATGCGCGCCTCGCGGGCGGGAACGTCGAGCGACACCCCATGGGCTTCCATCTTCTCGGCCATGGCGGTGGGCTGGACCCGCCGCAGCACGGCGCGCAGGCGCGCGAGCAATTCCCGGGGGCCGAAGGGCTTGGCGAGGTAGTCATCCGCGCCCAATTCGAGTCCCACCACGCGGTCCGTCTCGTCCCCGCGCGCGGTGAGCATGAGGATGGGGACGGCGCTCTTGGCGCGGATGCGGCGGCACACCTCGAGCCCGTCCATGCCCGGCATCATCACGTCCAGGAGCACGGCGTCATAGGCGTTCGCCTCCAGCGCGGCCAGGCCTCGCCCCCCATCGGGTGCATGGGCGACGTGGATGCCGTGCTGCCCGAGGTACTGCGCGAGCAGCTCGTACATCCGGGAGTCATCGTCGATGAGCAGGACGCGGGTGGACATGGACGGGGAGCGACTCTAGCCCGGGCCGGGGGTGGCCGGCGTTCCGGACGTGGAGGGCGCGGGGGAGCCGCGGTGGCACTCCCAGCGATGGCCCTCGTGGTGCGAGCGGGAGAGGTGGGCGAAGCCGGAGGCGTATCCGGCGACGGCGCCCACGGCGAGGAGGAAGGAGAGGAGGCGGCGCATGGGGACTGTCCTTTCGGTGTCTGGGGGGGGGAAGGGATTCAGCAGGCCCGAGCGCTCCGCCATCCACCGCACCGGCCGCCGTGGCCGTGACGGCGGTACCCATGGCTCCAGCCGTGCTCGATCAGATCCGCCAGCTCCCGCCGCTGCTTGGGATCCAGCGCCTCGTGGATTTTCGCCGTCGAGCCCCGCAGGGCCTTGCGCAGGTTGTCGATGAGCTCGTCATGCTTCGCGTCCAATTCACGCAGCGCGGCGGTGTCGAACGTCTCGCCACGCAGCGAGCGGGCGATGGCGGCGCGCGTGGCACCCAGCTCGTCGCGCATCTTCTCCACGGCCTCGGTCAGCTCATCCGCGGCCTGCACGAGGACCTTCTCCTGGCCGGGCGAGGTGTCCAGGCGCTCGAAGAGCCAACGCATCTGGCCGCGCCAGCTCCAGCGGCCGGGGCCGCCGTGGCGGCGGTGCCAGCGCCCCCGGCGCAGGTTGTAGAAGAGACCCGCGAGGCAGGCGGTACCAAAGACGAATCCAAACATGTGACTGCTCCTTCCGTGAGGGGCCAGGCCGTCGAGGGCCGGGCCGCCATCGGTTGTGAAAGGAAGGTACGCAGGGGATGTGAAGCGCTCGCCGGGCACGGGTGAAGAAGTGTGAAGGCCTCCGAGGAATGACAGGTGGGACGAGCGCGTTATGTCTCCCACGCCACCCTGGGATGAGGTGGCGGTCGGGTGGTTCGTAGACGCATTCCGTGGAAAGCAGGGAAGTTCAATGGCAACAGGTACCGTGAAGTGGTTCAACGACGCGAAGGGTTTTGGCTTCATCGCGCCGGATGGTGGGGGAGACGACGTCTTCTGCCATCACTCCGCCATCAACATGGATGGCTTTCGCTCTCTCCAGGAGGGCCAGAAGGTGGAGTTCGAAGTGACGAAGGGCCCCAAGGGCCTGCAGGCGCAGAACGTTCGCGCCGGGTGATTCCTCGAATGCCTGGCCCCCTGGGCCGGTGTTCCTCGCGCCCGCTCTTCCCTTCGAGGGGGGAGCGGGCGTGGCATTTGCGGGCCTCGCTTCACTCCTCGCGTCCTACCTTGTGCGGAGAAGTCAACCGCCAGCGAAGGGAACGGCAATGGGTGACACGAGTGTGAAGAAGGTCGACTCCCATCACTCGCCCACGGGGCAGATGGGGCAGAAGTACCTGGCCGGGGGCGTGCGGGTGGCCATGCGCCTGTGGGAGAACGAGCAGCCGGGCGAGGCCAAGCCCGCCTCCACGCGCGACTACGAGACGGTGGGCTACGTCATCAAGGGCCGCGCGGAGCTCCACCTGGAGGGGCAGGTGCTGGTGCTCAACACGGGGGACTCCTGGCTCGTGCCGAAGGGCGCCAGCCACACGTACAAGATTCTGGAGACCTTCACGGCGGTGGAGGCCACGAGCCCGCCGGCCTCCGCGCACGGGCGTGACGAGAAGAGTGGTACGCCCGCCAAGGCGTAGCGTGATGACGGGCTCGAGGTGATGAGCCGGGGTGGGTTTGCCCCGGTAACGTGGCAGGCTCGGGGTCTTGGCCGTGCTGAACCCCTTGCCCCGCTCATCCCTCCATGATCGCTTCTTCGCGCCTCACCCTCGTAGGTCTCGTCGGCTGCATGACCGCGCTTCCGGTACTTGCCGCCGCTCCATCGGCGGTCCGGCTCGACTCGGTCCGCATCGATGCGGTGTTCAAGGACTACAGCAGCCGTTCGACCCCGGGCTGCGCCCTCGGTATCTACCGTGACGGCAAGGTCCTCTACTCCCGGGGTTACGGCATGGCGGACTTGAACCAGCCAGCGCCGATCACCCCCACGACCCTGTTCGATGTCGGCTCGGTCTCGAAGCAGTTCACCGCCGCGAGCCTCGTGCTGTTGGCCAACGAGGGGAAGCTCGCGCTGACGGATGACATCCGGAAATATCTTCCTGAAATCCCGGACTATGGGACCCCGATCACCGTCGATCACCTGCTCCATCATACGAGCGGACTGCGCGACTACACCGAACTGCTCTACCTCAAAGGCTATCGCTACGAGGATGTCACGGACGACGACGACGCCCTGGAAGTCATCGCCCACCAGCGCGCCTTGAAATTCAAACCCGGGACCCGATGGCAATACAGCAATACCGGGTACTTCCTGGCGTCGCTCATCGTGAAGCGCGTCACTGGCAAGACCCTGGCCGAGTTCGCGAAGGAAAGGCTCTTCCTTCCGCTCGCCATGACCCGAAGCCATTTCCGCGATGACCACACGGCCATCCTGTCCGGTCGCGCCACTGCCTACTCCCCCTCGGACAAGGGGGGCTTCCAGATCGACATGTCGAACTGGGATCAACTGGGGGACGGGCAGGTCAATACCAACGTCATCGAGCTGGCCAGATGGGAGGAGAACTTCTACTCGCCCGTGGTTGGAGGACCCGCTCTCGTCGACAAGCTGCAGGAGCGGGGCGCCCTGGACACGGGCGCCAGCACGAACTACGGCCGGGGACTCTTCCTGGACACCTACCGCGGAGTGCAACGCATCCATCATTCCGGGGGATGGGCTGGTTATCGAACTCTTCTGATGCGGTTTCCCGCGCAACACCTCTCGATCGCCGTTCTCTGCAACCGGGGTGATGCCAGACCCAATCTCGCCGAGAAGGTCGCGGATATTGTGTTGGGCGATACCTTCCGCTCGGCCGAGCAGCAGGAGGCGAAGAATCCCGCGCCTGTCACGCCTCGCCCGCCGGAGATCGCGGCCGGGGACCTCGGTCGGTATGTGGGTCTCTATTACGGCGGACTGGCGCAAGACGTGGTGCACATCCGCCAGCGGAACGGCACGCTCGAACTGGGCATCGTGGGGCGCACGCTCCCGCTCCGGGCGGTGGGCGGCGATCGCTTCGAGGCCGAGGGGGCCCCGTTCGCGATCGCCTTCGAGGGCGAGCAACTGACGCTGTCTCGCCGTGGGGAGTCTCAGGGAGCCTTCAAGCGGGTAGCGCCGGTCACGCTCTCGACCGACGGCTGGAAGTCCCTGGTGGGCGCGTATTACAGCCCCGAATTGGAGGCCACCTGGCGGATCGAGCTGAAAGACGGGAAGGCGGTGCTGAAGGGACGGGCCCTGGGGACCCATCCGATCGAGCCGTCCTTCGCCGACGGGTTCAGCACGGCCCCCGGCTTCCTCCGATTGACCCGGGATGGAGCGGGACAGCTGACGGGCTTCGTCTTCCACGAGCTTCGGTTCGAGCGGAAATAGCGCGTGTCGTGGGCGGCCCGTGTGGTGCGGAACTCGCCCGGAGCGGGTTTCCGCGCTCACGTCTCGGAAGACAATCACGAGGCGCCGCGAAGGGGAATGAGCCCTCCTGGATTCGAACCAGTGGGATTGAGCCGCTTGGATGGACGTAGCTCGTGAGCCGGCGACACGGGAGGTCGCCGACTGTCTTGGCCGCGTCCAATGCCAGGTTACTTCGTGAGCTTGAAGACCTTGTAGAACTGGGCCCAGTAGATGCCCAAGTCATCCACGGCGATATCGCTCGTGGAGTAGGTCTCCGTGGTCAGGACCTGATCGCCGCTCCCATCCTTGCAGGTGGCGGTGAGGACTTCGTCCTTGATCCAGTAGAGCCGCTCGCCATCGACGGCCAGGACATTTCCCGGACTGTCCGCGTAGGCGATGTTCGTCACGGCGCCGCCGCTCTTGGAGATCTTGTTGAGCCCGGTGTAGTAGTCGAGGAAGTAGATGGTGTTCGCGTCCATGGCGAACTTGTGGAACTTGCCCGCCTGGAGGAAGAGAAGCAGGGTGGGCGCGGCTCCACCATTCTTCGGCGCCTTCCAGAGGTTCCAGCCCTTGCCATTCGCTGGCCGGTTCACCCAGTAGAGGCTGTCCCCGTCCACGAGGGCCTGAAGCGGCTTGCTCGGGAGGCCGCTCTGCGCGACGACGGAGGGCGAGCCCCCCGCGCGGGGCACCGTGTAGAAGTGCCCATCATCGTTGTCGACCCAGTAGAGGTGGGTGGCATCCCCCGTGAAGAATCTCGGCTTCTGGGTCGAGGGCGAGGTCGGAATGGCCGTGAAGGAGCCGTTGGCGTTCAGGCGGTTCACCCGGCCCGGCAGGGGATTCGCGGCGCCCAGGACATAGATCTCCCCGCCGGCCTCTTCGACGGCCGGGATGGTCGCGAGATTCGTGAGGAAGCGAGAGGCGGAGCCGCCTGACTTGGAGACCTTGCCCACGAAGCCGTTCGCGATATACGGGTAGGCGCCGCCAGCGAAGTACACGTCATTGTCAGTCAATGCGATGGACTCCGTGGGCCAGAAATCCGCGATCAGGGCGGGCGAGCAGACTCCTCCCATGCACAGAGGCGCGCATCCCGAGCGGGTGGGGGCGTTATTGCTTCCCTCCGCCATGCTGGCCGTGGCGAGGAGGACGGCCGAAGTGGCGGAAAAGACAGTTGCGGAGGAGTGAATCGCTCTAAGCAGTTTCTTCATACGCAACACCTCGGTGAAGGCTTGAAATGCAAGACACGTATGGAACCCATCGAACAGCGCGGGGTGTATGTCACGCTCTTGTTTTTAGGTCAAATGTTGATCGTTTTTTCCCGTGCTGTATCGTTTTGAGAGAGTGAGAAATGACGCAGTTGCTCAGCTTTGCCAAGCTGATGGTGAGGGTGGATGAGCTGCCGGCACGCGTCGTGGATTTGGATGCGCGGCTCAACCAATCCTTGAGCAAATCCTCGAGGCCACCTTTTCTCGGACGCGCCCGGTCCCCCGCGCCAGCCCAAGTCAAGACACAGTATCCTTGGGGCCGGATGCATTCCTCGCCGGGGATGGCGCTGAAACGGTGGAAGTGGTTCTGCAACACCCCGGCATCCAGCGCTCGAAGAACTTGTTCAGTTCGCTCGCGGAGGCGGCTCCTGCGAGAGACACGCCATCTCGTTCAAAAACGAAGTCACTGGATGCGAGTCGGAGGGTCTCGCTTTTCGCGCGCAGCCAGCGCACGTTGTTCATGGGGTCACGACTCGAATGTTGGTCGCGAGTGGCATCTCCGCAGTCCGAGGGGGGCCAGCACGAAAGGACGAGCGAGCACACGAAGTGCGGGAGAGACACGTCAGCGGATCAAGCTCAGATTAGCCAACACGAGTCCTGAGCAAGTCCGTGAGGTTGAGGGGAATGGGCCCTCCTGGATTCGAACCAGGGACCCATCGGTGATGCGTCGGTGGTGCGGAGCGTGGTGCGCGCCCTGGTGCGGCCGGTGCCCCCCGCGATGCTCACGGTCCGCGAGGTGGCGGGAGAGCTGGCCGTCTGCCAGTCCACCGTCTATGCGCTCCTGGAACGGGGGGCACTGGAGCGGGTGTGGGTCGGGCGCTCCATCCGTATCCCGTCCGCGTCCCTGGAGGTGTTCCTGGCCCAGGGGCGGTGCTGAGGGAATGGGCCGTTCCTGGTTCCCGCCCCTAGGCGGAGTCGCCCCCTCCGGCCTCCACGCTTTGTAGGGCGAGCCTTCCGTGCGACCCGGTCTCGTCTTCTCGGTCAACAGGCCTCGGAGATAGGTTGCGGCTCGTGCTCTCCTTCCTTTTGACCCTGCTGCTCGCGCACTTGCCCTGCTCTCCGTCAGACGGAACCGCTGTGTGCGGGTGTAAGCAGGGCTCTCCGGCGGCTTGCGAGGCGCTCCGCGTGGCCGACCCGAAGAAGGCGGCGGAGATCGAACAGGCCGCCGCGAATGCCAAGCCCTCGCCGACCCAGCCTCAAGTGCAGCAAGGCCAGGCGACGCAAACGGCGGCCTCTCCTCCCAGCAAGGGCGTCGAGGATCTGTTGCGACCTGGGGGGCGGCTCATCGGCTCCGAGGGTTCCAGCCCCAAGATCAGAATCATCAAGGGAGGCCTTCGCGATGCCGAGAAGCTGTTCGAGCAACTCTCAGGCGGCGGTACGCGGGTGACCGATACTTCCTATCCAGGTTCGTTGGTCCGCCTTCCCAATGGAGGTACGGTGGGCCTTCGCCCTTCTTCGACATCGGGCCCACCGACCATCGACGTGACAGTTCAAGGGATGGGTATTCGTGAGATCAAGTTTCTTCCATGAGTGACCAGCAACAGGTGGAGGACGCTCAGCGAGGCTGGGTCCGAGATGCGAGGAGGAGCGACTTGGGTCTTTGGTGGCTGGCGGCGGATATCCGCGAGTTACGGCCCGGCCTATCAGAGAACGAGGTGCGTCTGGAAACACTGCGCGCCCTCCGTCCTTTGCTGGCCAGCGGTGCACTCCGGGCTGTCCATCTCCTTCCAGGGGGAGCGTTTGAACTCTGGGATGGCTCGGTGGAGGACCAGCTCGCTCGAATGGACGCGGAGTGGGCCTCGCTCGGACGCGCTCCTGACCTGGGTGACATCGTGTGGTTTATCGGGCCACGTTAGCGCCCCACCGTCTGCCGGGCCACGGTCTACGCGCTCCTAAATCGTGGGGAACTGGAGCGGGTGTGGGTCGGGCGCTCCATTCGCATCCCGGCCACGTCGCTTGAGGGCTCCTTGCACGGGGGCTGCGCTGATGCTCAGTCCGAGGTTCCAGGTTTCCGCCCCTGTACTCCTGTAGGGGAGGCCAGAGGTAATGTTTGCTTTCCACGCGATTCCTCTAATGAGACAAGACGTTGCCACACCTCGTCTAGAGTCGCATTGATAGAGTCGGTCGGCGTATAGCGCCTCAGGAAAAGTTGGTAATGTGTCTCAAGCTGTGCCGCATGACGCCCGTCGACCGCACTCCATTCCAGAGCGCTCTTGTGGATTGACTCTCGTCTCTCCTGAACCCGATTGGCGTTAAGCCCATCCTGAGCCGAGTCACGCTCAAGTTGCGCCAGCAGGTATGACTTGCTCTTGGGGTGCAGGAGGACCTCCCAACGTGGCCCATCGCTGCGGCGTAGGAGGTACAACGTGTTAGATTCAGTAGGTGGATAATCGACATTTCGACGAAATCGAATGCCCACGAGTCTCGGAAAACGTCCTTGGCTTCATGGAACTCAATCCGCCGGAACTCCATTGCCTTTTTGCCAGTGTGCGTGCTCCACGTGTGCGCCGCCCACATCCCTACCACTATTGCGGCAAGTGCTATTGCGAGTTCCATATTCACGCATCCTGCCCGGCCTGTATGGGCTCAAGAACCGGCCAGGGCAGCGCCGGTCGTCTCCATTAGGTTAGGCGGTCTGCCGTGAGAGGGACAATGGGGAGCAGGTACCGCCGACCGCACTGGAACCGGAACTGCTCAGCGGCAACTACACCTCCCATCAACGACAATTACACTTCCCCATTCGTAAGTGACGGCAGCCGTCGGTAGAAACCCGGTGACTCCGGAGGTTCGGATGGGCGCGTGAGGACGACGGATGCCCAGGTGAGGAAGCTGATGGAAGAGATGGCGAAGCACGGTCGCCTCGGGCTGGCGCCGCCGGGGCGAGCGCCTGACACTGACGACCCCGGGCAAGAACGTGCGCGTGGCGGTAGTGGGGGCGGTGCGCTACCCGACGGGAGACTTCCGCTTCGCGCACCAGCGCAAGAGCGTCACCACCGCGCTCTTCCTCCCCGTGTTGCGAAAGCTGGTGGAGCGCGCCAGGAGGACGGGCCGGCGCATCGTGCTGGTGCTCGACAACGGCGGCGCGTTCACCAGCCGCGCTTCCAACGCCGCCCTTGAGGCCGCCACTCCGCACGTGCGCGTCTTCTGGCTGCCGCGCTACACCTCCGAAACCCTCAACTGGATTGAGGGCTTCTGGGAGGAGCTGAAGTCCACCTACTTCAGCCGCATGCTGACCACTGACCGGGACTCCTTCTAGGGTGAGGCCGTCCTGCTGCTGCACCGCGTGCGCAGGCGCGGCAGGCGGCCCTCCCGCGCCGCTACCTCCTGAACGGACTTACTTCGGCTGGCTTAGCGGTCCATGGCCACCTGGACGTGGAGGACATGCGCGCGGGCCTGGAGCAGCTCCGCTTCCAGCCGGTGGATGAGCCCGTTCCCCGGGTGCTTTCGCTGGCTGCTAGCGCGCGCCGTGGTGCGCGCAGGTGGTGCGGAACCCGTCCGGATGAGGTTTCTCGGTCGGGCCACCCAACGAAAACCCGAGCCTTCACGTGAGGTTGAGGGGAATGGGCCCTCCTGGATTCGAACCAGGGACCCATCGGTCATGAGCCGGGGTGGGGTGGGTTGGCAGGGCGTGGCAGGCGCTGTCACTGGCTCGCAACCCGTGGAAAGGACTGGGGCTTCTCAGGGACAGGATGCCACGCCGGTTGGCACCGGTTCCACCGTTTCGACTCCGCATGGTGCGCCGGTGGTGCGGAGCGTGGTGCGCGCCCTGGTGCGGTCCGCGCCTCCCGCGATACTCACGGTCCGTGACGTGGCGGAAGAGCTGGCCGTGTGTAGGGCCACCGTCTACGCGCTCCTGGAAAAGGGGGAACTGGAGCGGGTGTGGGTCGGGCGCTCCATCCGCATCCCGTCCGCGTCCTTGGAGGCGTTCCTCGCCCGGGGGCGGCGCTGAGGAACTGGCGGTGGTTCCCGGTTCCCGCCCTTACAGGAGGAACCGGAACCGATCTCCTGGCCTACGGCGTGGCTGCTGCGGGCTCGCGCGGCACGCCCTGCGGAACGTTGGGTTCCACGCTGGCCGTGGTCCCCGGCGTGGTGCGCCGGGTGGTGTGGACTGGTCCGATGTGGGGGTCTCGAATGTTCCCTTAACGCAACTTCACAATTTATTAACCAATCTAATGGACACGTAGCCGCCTCGATCCAACCCAGGGTCCACTCGGTTACGAACTGGGGTGGGTTGACGAGGGGCGGCACTGTCGCTGCCCAGGGCCACCGCTAGTGGAGTGTCCACGAAGTTTTTGGACATGGTCAGGAGGAGTGCCGCGCCACACACTCGCGCTGCCGGGCCTCTGCGCGAAGGCCCGCCTCACCCAGCGACGCTCTTACCCCGCTCCGCGAACGCCTTGAAATCTTCCAGGTGCTGCTGTGACTGCTTCCGGAACGAGCCCGGCATCAGGAAGCCGATCACTTTCATGAAGCCGCTCATCCGGAACTCGGTCTCAGCGATCCACTTCGTCTTCGAGGGACCCAGCGCCACGAGCCGATTCTTCTCCTCGTTCCACATGCCCGGCGTTTCGAAAATCGCGTCGAACTCGTCCGGCGGGTTGCGCCTGGTGACGGTCTGGATGATCTCGACGCGCCGCTTGCCCATCTGGAAGACGTACCGCGATCGCGCACCGGGGTGGCCTGGCACGCCCTCAAGCAACTCGACCGAGACGAGGCCCCTCAACCAGTGCTTCAGGTTCGCGGGGTCTTCAAACTTCGCGAGCACCGTCTCGCGCGGCAGGTCGATCTCGATCTCCGATACGTACTTCATGATTCGCCTCAGTTTGGGTTGTGCGCCGCGGGCGCGCTCGCATTCGGGAAACGCCCGCTGCATAGCCCTGGCGCCGAACCGAGGCAAGGCCCCGAGAGAGGCTCTCGACCGCCTGCCCTCCACCGAGGCGGGGACGCCGACCTCGCCGTCGTGGCCGCAGCCAGCCGACTCCGGCTATGTCCAAAGACTCCACTAGGGTGTGTTCGGTGGTTCCCGGTTCCCGCCCTTATAGGGGGAACCGGAACCGGTCTCCTGGCCTACGGCGTAGCTGGCGCGTCCCGAGTGGTGCCGGGGGCTTCGCTGGCGGGTTCAGCCGTCTTCCGCGCTGTGGGTCGCCTCGGCTCCTTCGCCTTGCGCTCCTTGGGGGGCGTCCGGCCCTTCCGCCTTGTGGCCTCCTGGCCCATCGCCTTCCGCTCCTCTTCTCCTGCGGTTCAACGCCCCATGCGGAAGGACGGGCGAGGACCAGCGGCATCCCACGGGCCTTCCACGCGAACAGAATGATGTCCCCATCGAAGTCGGCCAGGGAGCCGGTAAGAGTACCCGCGTTGTGGGGGGCCCAGATGCGCGCCGGGTCTTCCTCGCCACGTATCACCCGGCGCAACTGACCCAAGCGCCCTGCCACCATCGAGAGGATGGAGACGACGCGCACTCCGGGGCATCCTTCTCCGAGGGCTCATCCATGAAGCCTTGGCGGAGCGGGGAAGGTGTCTCAGGGGAAGGTGTCAAAGGACTCGTTCCGATATCTCGTCTCCTACGAATCGTCTGACACCTTCTCCGGCACGTGACCGGGCAGTAATGACTTGCTGAAAGTAGTTGGCGCCGGGTGTCTACTGGCAGCGCGTGTGGCCGCGCACGTGTGTCCCGTTCTTCCGCGTGTAGCCATTAACCCAATGGCAGTTTCCGGAGCCACTGCTTCTCGACACCGGGGAATCGCCGCTTGTCTGCGCGGGCTTTGCAGTAGCGGCTTGGTTACGCGCTCGAATTTGCTCCTGAACGAGTTTCACCTGCTCGGTGTCTGAGGGATTCGAGGTGTCACACAACTTTTGATCGAGCGCCTCGTGTTGATCGTTCAGAGAAGAGGTTCGAGAGAGGAACATCTCCGCAGACTGGCGCGTCTGCTGATCAATCGCATCCCTTTCGACGAGCCGGGCGCAAGCACGTGCCCGCTCAGGGTGGATGTTCGCCAGAACATTCGCCGCACGCAGCCGAGCTTCAAAGGCGGCTGGCTCCGAAGGTGTACTGATGATGATGCGCTCGTAATCGGAAAGAGCGTCAGCGGGACGGTACGACTCAAGCATGGTCGCTCGACGCAAAGTCGGGTCTTGGGCAACGCAAGCCGTAACGAGAGAGAACAATAAGGTAGTCTGCAGGAGCCCCTTGGACACCACGGCAGTATGGTTCATGTCTTTCCCTCAAGCGCAATGTGCTGCCATGGCGACCTGTGATGAAGTCTGCGAGTCTGCAGCGGGCTTCATTATAGTAGAACTAGGCGGGCTATTGGGAGTGGTGCAACAAGGGGCCGGATGCTGCCTGAACGCTCTAAAACTCCGGGACAGATCTACGGCTTTCACCGCGTCGACAGGCCGTGGTGCGAAGGGGGGCGGACTCTGGTGCGGCCCATGGCCCCGGCGCTGTTCACGGTGCGCAAGTGGGCTTGCCCTAACTGGCTCTCCCGCACTTCGTGTGCTCCGCAAACTAGGACGCCCGCCGCTCCGACGGGCGTCGCTTGCCGCAGGCGGGTCGAGCACACGAAGTGCGGGAGAGCCACGAAACTGGGTCAGGCTCCCTGCTGCGTCGGCAGGGGAAGAGTTGTGGCTCCTGCCCCTGAGCAACAGCCCGGGCGCGCCTCGCTCAGGAGTTCGGCAATCGAACGGGAGCGAGGTGAATGTAGTCGTATCGCTTCGTTCCGTCCTCCGCTACGGCTGCTTCGATCTCATTCTTGCTCCTGCCTGCCATGCACGCCCAGCGGCCCCGCCACATGTATTGATCGCCGCCGTAGCTCGCGTCGCGCCAGTGAAACGAACACCGGATAGCGCCGATCCGGATTCCGGAGATCTCATCTCCCAACTTGACCGTCTTCACCGCATCCAGGCTCTTGACAGTCGTGATGTCCGTAATCAAGAAGTCCTTCGTGCGGCCGACGTACTTGGACGTGCTGTCCGCATCCAGCACGACGGAGTCCACCCACCGATCCGGTTGCTTAGGCAAATCAGGCTTGTGTGGCTCACTAGAGCGACACGATGCTGTGAAGGCTACGGATATCCACAGGGCGCAAAGACGCACGAGGGGCCTACGGTGACCGCAGGCGTGGGAATCGAATAGTGACAGGGGACGCTCACGCATGGGCCACCAAGCTATCCGGTGGAGGAGCCCGTTTCCCAGGTGCTTTCGAGGGCCGTGGGCGCGCGCCGTGGTGCGCCGGTGGTGCGGAGCGCGTCCGGGGTGGGTTTTTGGGTCACGCCACCCAACAAGAGGCCTGTGCAATTCCGCGAGGTTGAGGGGAATGGGCCCTCCTGGATTCGAACCAGGGACCAATCGGTTATGAGCCGACAGCTCTAACCGCTGAGCTAAGGGCCCTCGAGTCCTCGCGGCACGGGGATGACTCCCCGTGTCACTCCGGGAATTAGCGCGCACCTCGCGCGGGCGCAAGGGGGAGCGCTCTCCGGACGCTCCTCAGCGCTTCACCCGCCAGTGGGTGCCTTCCCCCTCCACCTTCACGCCCTCGGCCTTCAGCCGCCGGGCCTGCTCCACCGCCACCGCGGGCGCGAGCGTCCCGTTCGAGCGCAGGACGCGCCACCAGGGCACGTTCTCGAGCGTCTTGAGTTCCCTTCCCACGCCCCGGGCCGCGCCGGGCCGTCCCGCGTACAGGGCCACCTGGGCATAGGAGCGCACCTCGCCCCTCGGAATCGCGCGCACGGCCCGGCGCACGGCCTCGGTGAAGTCCGGGGGCGGGGCGGGGTGGGCCTTCCGTGCTGTCTTCCGCTTCGTCGCCATGGGGTACCCCAGGAAAACAGAAGCCCCCGGTCCCAGGAAGGGAGCGGGGGCTTGAGTCACAGCCAACTTGGGAGGCTCAGCTCTCCACGAAGGAGCGCAGGCGCTTGGAGCGGCTCGGGTGGCGCAGCTTGCGCAGCGCCTTGGCCTCGATCTGGCGGATGCGCTCGCGCGTCACCTCGAAGTCCTGGCCCACCTCTTCCAGCGTGTGGTCGCTCTTCTCGCCGATGCCGAAGCGCATGCGCAGCACCTTCTCCTCGCGCGGCGTGAGCGTGGCGAGCACCTTGCGGGTCTGCTCGGCCAGGTTCATGTTGATGACCGCGTCGGACGGGGACACGAGGCTCTTGTCCTCGATGAAGTCGCCCAGGTGGCTGTCCTCCTCCTCGCCGATGGGCGTCTCCAGGGAGATGGGCTCCTTGGCGATCTTGAGGACCTTGCGCACCTTGTCGAGCGGCAGCTCCATCTTCTCCGCGATCTCCTCGGGCGTCGGCTCGCGGCCGATCTCCTGCACGAGGTAGCGGCTGGTGCGGATGAGCTTGTTGATGGTCTCGATCATGTGCACCGGGATGCGGATGGTGCGGGCCTGATCCGCGATGGCGCGGGTGATGGCCTGACGGATCCACCAGGTGGCGTAGGTCGAGAACTTGTAGCCGCGCTTGTACTCGAACTTGTCCACGGCCTTCATCAGGCCGATGTTGCCCTCCTGGATGAGGTCCAGGAACTGCAGGCCGCGGTTGGTGTACTTCTTGGCGATGGACACCACGAGGCGCAGGTTGGCCTCGACCAGCTCCGTCTTGGCGCGCTCGGCGCGGCGCTCACCCAGGCGGATGGCCTCGTAGTTGCGGCGCAGCTCGCTGACTTCCAGGTTGGCCTCTTCCTCCACGCGCTTGATGTTGCGCGTGGCGGTGCGCACGTCGCGTTCGAGCGCGTCGAGCTGCTCGCCGGTGACGTTGAGCTTGCGCAGCGCCTTCTTCATCGCCTCGGGGTCTTCCTTGGCCTCGCGCAGCAGCTCGCGCATGGGCTCGATGGAGATGCCGTAGCGGCGCTCGTGCTCGCGCAGCTCGCCCTCGGCCTTCTCCACGCGCTCGATGAGCCCCTTGAGGTTGGTGACGATGCGGTCCACCTGCTTCTTGTTGAGCCGCATCTCCTCCAGGACTTCCATCATCTTGGTCCGGAGGTCCTTCAGCTCCTGCTTGAGCTCCTTGCGCTTGACGTCCGTGTGCTTCTTCTTGCTGGAGAGCTCCGCGTCGAGCACCTCGCAGTCCTTGGCGAACTTGCGGATGCGCTCGATCTGCTTGTTGATCTGCTCGATCTTGTTCAGCTCGCTCTGGGCGAGCTGCTGGGGCTGGGCCTCGCCCTCGGCGCCCTCCTCGGGAGCCTCCTCGGCGGCCTCGCCCTCGGCCTGGGTCTCCTCGGGCGCGTCCTTGATGACGTCGCGCACGCGCAGCTTGCCCGTCTTGAGCTTGTTGCCGATGTCGAGGATTTCGACCATGGCGACGGAGCACGAGAGCAGGGCGCGCAGCACTTCCTTCTCGCCGTCTTCAATCCGCTTGGCGATCTCCACCTCGCCCTCGCGGGTGAGCAGGCTCACGCTGCCCATCTTGCGCAGGTAGAGGCGGACGGGATCGTTGGACTTGCCACCCGGCTCGTCGTCCTCGTCCTTCTCTTCCTCTTCGCCCTCGGCGCGCTCTTCCTCGACGGCGACGGTGGGCTTGATCTCGGCGTTCTGGGCGGCCTTCTGGGCGTCGACGATCTCGATGTCGTTGTCGCCGAACATGCTCATCACGTCGTCGATCTGATCCGACGACACGATGTCCGCGGGCAGGGCGTCGTTGACTTCGTCGTAGGTGAGGAAGCCCTTCTCGCGACCCGCGGCCAGGAGATCCTTGACCTCCTTGCGGTCGGCGATGGGCTCCTCGTCCACCTCGTCCTCGACGGCGTCGGGGTCCACCTCGACGGCGGCGGCGGCCTCCTCGGCGGCCTCCTCCGGATCGACGTCGCCCTCATCCACCTGCGTGACGGCCTTGCGCTTCTTGAGCGTCTCGTGGGCCTTTTCGGTGGCGGAGGACTTCTCGCCCTTGTCGGCCTTCTTGGCGGAGAGCGTGGGTGCCGCGGTGTCGGCGGCCTGTGCCTCCTGCGCCGAGGCCTCCTCCGGAGACTTCTTCTTCTTGCGGATCTCCGGGGCCACCTTCTTCTTGGGCTTGACGGCCACCTTCGAGGAGGGCTTCTGCGTCGGCATTCGAGTACTTCTCCTTAGAAAATCGGGGCCTTGGCCTGGAGCGAACCGGGCGATCTACCGCAAAGTGGCGGATTCTTACAAACGCGAACTCAAACCGGTTGCATGGGTGACTTTGTTCCCAGGGGCGGGGAGGGGGTCTCCTCCTTCACCCGCTTCTCCAGGGCCAACAGTTCCATGCGTTGGACGAAGAGCTGCTTGGTCTCTTCCGAGAGGTCCATGGCTCCGGCCGTCTGGCTGGTCACTCGCCCGATATAGTCGAGCTGCTGCTTGATGCGGCGCAGCTTGATGGAGCGGCACAGCTGCAGGAAGTAGTGCTCCAGGGCGGAGCCCTGCTGGGAGGCGAGCTGGCGCATGGCGGCTTCCACGGCGCGCTTGAGGGTGTCGTGGGCCTCGAAGAGCGCGTCCTCGGCGCCGTGGCCGGAGGTGGCGTGGGCGAGCACCATGCGCAGGCCGGAGTGGGACAGCTCGTCGTGGACGCGGAAGGTGTCACGGGCAATCAGCCGGGGCTCGCGGAAGATGGCGGCCACGTACAGGGCCTCCAGGGCATCCGGGGGCTTCACCGGCGGCGCCGGGCGGGGGGCGGCCTGGGGCGCCTGGCCCCGGCCCTGGGGTGCTCCGGGGCGCTGGAACCCTCCTGGCTGACCCGGACGGGCGGGGGGAGGGGCGGCGGGAGGCGGAGGCGCCTTGCTGCGCAAGGAGGACTCCAGCTCGGCCGCGGGCAGGCCACTCCAGGCGCTCAGCGCGGAGAAGAAGGCCGAGCGCACGAGCCCCACGGGGAGCTGCGCGGACACGGGCTTGAGGCGTTCCAGCGCGGCCATCTTCTCCTCGAAGCTGGCGTCCTTGCCCTGGGGGAGGACGGTGGAGAAGACGTGATTGGTGAGGGGCCGGGCCTCGCTCAACAGGCGCTCCAGGCCCGTGGCGCCCTCGCGGCGGATGAAGACGTCCGGGTCATCTCCCTCGGGCAGGAGCGCCACCTTGGCGGCCGCTCCCGCAGCGAGCAGGGGACCGGCCAGGCGCTCCACGGCGTTGAGGCCCGCCTGGTCTCCGTCCAGCAGGAGGTAGAGTTCCCGGGCCTCGGCGCGGCCGAGCGCCTTGATGTGGCCGGGGGTGAGGGCGGTGGAGCACAGCGCCACGGTGTGCTTCACCCCTTCCTGGTGCAGGGCGATGCAGTCGAAGTAGCCCTCGACGAGCACGGCGGCCTTGCGGCGGCGGATCTCATCGCGCGCTTGGTCCATGCCGAAGAGCGTTTCGCTCTTGTTGTAGAGCCGGGACTCGCGCGAGTTGAGGTACTTGGGCCCTTCCTCCGCGTCCACCAACCGGGCGCCGAAGGCGATGGGCCGGCCCTCGGGGGCGCGGATGGGGACGATGAGGCGGCCGCGGAAGAAGTCGTAGTAGCCATCTCCCTTTTGACGCCGGGAGACGAGGCCCGCGAGCAGGCCCCATTCGATCATTCCCGCCTTGGTGAACTTGTCCGCGAGCGACGTCCACCCGGAGGGAGCCCAGCCCAGGCCGAACGCGCGGGCCGTGTCCTCGGAGATGCCCCGGCTGGCGAGGTACTCCCGGGCGCGGCGTCCCTCCTCGTCCCACAGGAGGGAGCGGAAGTGCTCGGCGGCCAGGTCGGTGGCTTCCTTGAGTTGTTGCCGCTCGCGGGCGCCGGGGTCCTGCGCGGCCTCCAGGTCCACGCCCACCTCGCGGGCGAGGTCGCGGATGGCGTCGATGAACGTCTTGCCCAGGTAGCGCTGGACGAAGGACACGGCGTCGCCGCTGGCCCGGCAGCCATGGCAGAAATAGAAGCGCTTCTCCGGGACGACGTAGAAGGAGGGCGTCTTCTCCTGGTGGAAGGGACAGCGGCCCTTGAATTCGCGCCCGGCCTTCTTGAGCTCCACGTAGCGCGAGACGAGGTTCACCAGGTCCACCCGATCGAGGACCTCCTGGATTTTATGCTCGGGGATCACGTGGCCCACCCCTGGCGTGCGGTAGGAGCGGCCCGCCGTGGTCCGCACACCGACCCCCATGGACGAGTATGGGGCAGGCCCCTGACACGCGAGGAGACGCGCGTGGGACGGACCGGAGGTGCCCGGTGGGGGTGGAGAATGTGGGGAGGGAGGGCCATGTCGGCGCGTCGGGAAGACGACCGGGATACCCTTAATGGCCGATCAGTGGCCGGGCAAGTTCAAGACCCGCCCGGGCACTGCGTCAAGGCCAGACAACGACCAGGACTGACTCAGGACAGCTTGGACAGCTGGCTCTTCACTTCCTCGGAGATGGCGCGACCCTCGGCCCGGCCCTGCAGCTTGGGGGTGAGCAGCTTCATCACGGCGCCCATGTCCTTGGCGCTCTGGGCCCCCGAGGTGCTGATGGCGGCCTGGACCTCGGCGCGCAGCTCGTCGGCGGTCAACTGCTGGGGCAGGTAGCCCTGCAGGACGGCGATTTCCTTCTCCTCCACCTCGGCCCGGTCGGCGTGGCCTCCGGCCTTGAACTGCTCGACGGAGTCGCGGCGCTGCTTGATGAGGGTGGCGATCACCTGAAGGACGCCGGCATCGTCGAGGGCGCTGGCCCCGGGCTCGACTTCCTTGTACTTGACGGCGCTCTTGAGCATCCGCAGGACGCTGAGCTTGAGCTCTTGCTTCGACCGCATCGCGTCCTTGAGGTCGGCGTCGATTCGCTCCTTGAGGGTGGCCATACAGGTCTCCAGGCGTAGGTGGGTTGATGCGAGGGTGCTGAAAAGACGGAAGCCAGGGCGCTCGACTGACGCGGCCCTGGCTTCCGGCGTTGCGGCGACTAGTACGTCTTGCGCGCCTTCTTCACCGCGCGCTTCTTGGCCGCGAGCGCCTTCTTCTTCCGCTTCACGGAAGGCTTCTCGTAGTGCTCGCGCTTGCGGATCTCGGAGAGAATACCTGCCTTCTCGGTGGCCTTCTTGAAGCGCTTGAGAGCGCTTTCGATGGACTCGCCGTCCTTGACTCGAATGCCGGGCATATCAGTCACCTCCTTCCGTATGCGTGGGAATGTAGGGGGCGCCGATATGACGCAGCGGACATGAAAACGCAAGGACGCCCTCGGAAAAGGATGGGGTGCCTGCGCTAAAGTGCACCCCCATGAGCCCCCCCCTGTTGCTGCTCCTCCTCCTGACGGCCAGCCCGAGCGGCGGTCAGGGGACGGCGGGTTGCTGGACGGCCTGCCAGCGCCACGTTCGCGAGCCCACCCTGCGCGCCAAGGTGTGTCCCTTGTGCATCACCGCGGGCCGGGGCGACGCCTGGATGCAGGAGTTGTCCAAGGCGAAGTCCGATCCGGGCGCCCAGGCCGCGTTGCTCTCGGCCCTGAAGGATCAGGATTGGCGGGTGCGCTGGGGTGCGCTGCGGGCCCAGGCCAAGGCGCAGGGCCTGACCGAGCCCCGGGCCCTGGCGGACTGGCTGGCCGAGGCCCCCGCCCAGGAAGAGGTGCTCGCCTGTGTGACGGCGGCGCGGGTGGCGGCCCTGTCGGACAAGTCCACCGCCACCTATCTAAAGGAGGCGGGCTCCCGGGGGCCCGAGGCCGCCGCGCGCGTCTGGAACCGCCGTGACGCCGTCCGCCAGGTGCTGGAGGTGGAGGTCTACTCCGAGGATCCTTCTCTCCGGGGCGAGGCGCTGCTGCACCTGTCCACCTTCCTCGGCCAGACCCCGGCCCGGGTCCTGCTGTCGGCCATGGCCCAGCGCCCCGAATCGGCCGATGCCGCCGCCGCCGCCGCGCTCCTGTGGGTGGCGGACAAACGGGGCCCCTCCGTGGGCCGCATGCTGCTCCTGGAGGCCAGGCCCCCGGATCAGCCCCTCATCAATCGCCTCTTCGCCATCTACTCCCAGCAGCTCGAGGGGTTGCAGAAGGGGCTGGCTTCCGTGGATGTCACCGAGCGGCGCGGCTCCGTGCAGTCCCTGCGTCATTATGGTCCGCTCGCGCGACGGGAGCTGGAGCGCGCCTTGTCGGACGCGGATGTCTCCGTGCGCAGGCTGGCGGCCCGGGGGCTCGCCGAGTCCGAGGGCCTCACGCTCGCGGAGGCCGCGGGGCAGCGGATCCGCGCGGATTCGGCGGATCGCGCCAGCCGGAGGATCTGGATGGAGGCTTCCTCGGCGGGCAAGGGGTGTGAGGACTTCCTCCTGGCGGTGGCCCGCGATGAGCGCCTGGACGCGGTCTCCCGGGGTGACGCGGTGGCCTGGCTCGTCGACTGCGACGAGGGCGTCAAGAACCGTTTCGAGACGCTGTCTCCCTTCCTGATGGATTCCCAGGCTCCGGTGCGCGCCGGCGCGGTGCGGGCGCTTGTCGTACCGCGCTCCCGGTTGGGGGATGAAGCCGTCGTCGCCGCGCTCGATGACGCCGCCCCCGAGGTCGTGGTCGCGGCGCTCTCCGTGGTGGGACAGCAGCGCCAGAAAAACCTGGGGGAGACGGTGGTGGCCCTGCTCGAGTCCCAGTCGCCGGAGGTGCGCGAGGCCTCCGCCCGTACCCTGGAACGGCTCGGCCGGACTCAGGACGTCAAGCCGCTCGCCCGTGTCCTCAAGGAGGATGCCGTGGCCGCCGTCCGGGTGGCCGCCGCGGAAGCCCTGGGGGTCCTGGGTGGACCCTTCGCGGCGTCCGCGCTCAGCCAGGCCCTGAAGGATCCCGACGCCCACGTCCAACATGTCGCTCGGCGCAACCTGGGGCGCCTGGGCTTCACTCCCTGACGTCCACCCGGCGCGTGCCCCTTGCGGGGCGGATGAGTACGTCAGTAGGCTGTGAAGTCAGGAGAGGTGCGGATGAAGATTACACGAGCCGTCGTCGTCGAGCCGAAGGCAGCCGGGCGTCGCAAGCTGAAGGAAGGCCTGGAGCGCGCGGGTCTCACGGTTCAGGCCACGGCGGAGTGGGAGCCCGCGTCGGTTCGGGCGCAGCTGGTGGTGCTGGGTCCCTCGGTGGAGCAGCCCGCGCGAGTGGCCCGTGGCGTGCGGGGGCAACTGCCGCAGGCGCTCCTGTTGGCGGCGCAGGAGACGCCCGGCCGGGCGGGGTTCGCGGATGGTGTCCTGCCGCTGCCCGTCTCCGCGAGGGATCTCCAGGTGCGCCTGCCGGAGTTGGTGAAGCTGCGCTCGCTCGACCGGGGCGCGCCCCCGCGCAAGGCCCGGGCCACTCCCTCCGCCGAGCCGGTGCGGGGGTCCTCGGACGGGCTGTTGGATCCCTTCACCCAGTTCTATGTCTTCTCGCACTTCAAGGACTTCCTCTTCGTCGAGGTGAAGCGCTCGCGGCGCTACGGCCTGCCCCTGGCGCTCGCGCTGGTGGCCTTCGACGCGCTGCCCGTGCAGGCGGGCCGCGAGCTGCGGGAGCAGCTCTACGGAGGCCTGGCGCTCGCCATCCGCCGCGCGCTGCGCGACACGGACTTCCCCGTGCAGTACTCGGCGGATCGCGTGCTGCTGCTCCTGCCTCACACGGACCTGGCCGGAGCCCACACCGTGTCTCGCCGCGTGTGCGAGCGCGTGGCCCGCTCGAGCCTCTCCTTCGATGAGCAGGTGCTGCGGCCCACCGTGTCCGTGGGGCTGGCCGCGCTCTCTCCGGGGGGCGAGGGCTCTTTCTCGGACCTCGTGCGTCAGGCGCAGCGCTCGCTGGAGGCGGCGCGGGCGGCGGGCGGCAATCGCGTGGAGATGCTCGCCGAGACGCCGGGACTGCCGTCCGAGGACGAGCCGGGCTAGGGGCCGCTGATGGCCTTGCCGTCCACGCGGTTGCGGCCCGCGCGCTTGGCCCGGTAGAGGTACTTGTCCGCCGCGCCGATGATCTCCTCGGACTGGGTGTAGTCCGAGTCGTGCAGCGTGGCCACGCCCAGGCTGATGGTCACCTTGATGGGCGTGCCGCTGAAGATGAAGTCCGTGCGGTCCACCGCCGCGCGGCACCGCTCGGCGCACGAGAGCGCCTGCTCCTCGGCGGACTCACGCAACATGAGGGCGAACTCCTCGCCGCCATAGCGCGCGAACAGATCCTCGGTGCGCACCGTGTCGCTCACCCGCTGCGCGATGCGCGTGAGCACGTAGTCGCCCGCCGGGTGTCCGTACACGTCGTTGATCTTCTTGAAGTAGTCCACGTCGAACATCACCAGGGACAGGGCCACCCGGTGGCGCAGGCAGTAGGCGAACTCCTTGCGCAACGTCTCCATGAAGTACTTCTTGTTGTACAGGCGCGTGAGTCCGTCGCGCGTGGCCGACTCGTAGATGCTGCGCTGGTAGGCCTCCTCCAGTTGATCCTGGATGGAGAACTTGAGCACCGTGTTGGAGCCGATCTGGATCTTGTCGCCGTCATAGAGCGGCGCGGCGCTGACCTTCAGGCCATTGAGGAACGTGCCGTTGGTGCTGCCCAGGTCCACGACCTGGAAGCGGCCATCCCCGAGCGACACCACCTTCGCGTGCTTGCGCGAGATGCCATCGTCCTCCACCTGGAACTGCGCATCCGCGCTGCGGCCCAGCACCGTCTCCGAGCGGTCCAGCTTGAACATCCGGCCGATGCCGGACGCCACCTTCGCGCTGATGACGATGAGGTACGCGCTCTGCTGGGGAGCGGCGGTCCCCAGCAGGTCCGAGATCGAATGGACGGCGGTCTTCTCGTCGGACATCGTGCCCCCATCTTATGGGCCGGGCTCTGGTGCCCGCAAGCAGGCCTCGGGCCGGACACCCCCGGATGATCGCTCCTAACGCGCGCGCTTCGACTTTTTGACCGGCGGCGGCTGAACACTGGCGGGGCGATCGGTCATCTCGCCGACACTCGCTGTCTGGATGTAACGGGCCCGTGACTCCCCGTCCTGGTGGTAGGCGAGTCCATGCATGAGCTTCACCAGCGCCGCCGAGGGGGTCATGTCCCCTCCGCTCAGGGCGCCCTCGGCGAGCGCCGCCGCCCCGGCCTCATAGAGGGTGAGGTCCACGCCATTGCGGTACGCCTGGCTGACCACCAGCACGGGAATGTCGCGCTCGCGCGCCTCTCGGAAGAGGGGGAGGAGGGACCTGCCGAGCTTGGGATCCCTGGGGAAGTTGCCCGCCCCGTGGGCTTCCACGACGAGGCCGCGCAGATGGGGGAGCAGCGCCAGGGGCAGGGCGGGGTCCAGTCCCGGGAAGACCTTGAGGAGGAACACCCGGGGCTCCAGCTTCTCGCGCAGGCGGAAGGGGCCCTTCTGGCGCAGACCCGGAGCGAAGGTGGCTTCCACTCCGAGTGTGCCCAGGAGGGGGAAGTTGGGGCTCTCGAAGGCGTCGTACTCGGACACCTTCACCTTGCGGGTGCGGTTGCCCCGGTAGAGGTGGGAGTCGAAGCAGATGCTCACCTCGGGAGGGCCCTGGAGGGCGGAGAGCACCGCGTCGATGAGGTTGAGCCGCGCGTCCGAGCGGATTTCCCCCAGGGGCCGCTGGGCGCCCGTCATCACCACCGGCTTGGGCAGTCCGGGCAGCATGAAGGAGAGGGCGCTGGCGGTGTAGGCGAGTGTGTCGGTGCCATGCGTCACCACGGCGCCGTCGAAGTCCGGCAGGCGGCGGTGCAGGTGGGCGGCCAGCCGGCTCCACAGCTCCGGCTGCATCTCCGAGCTGTCCAGGTTGGAGAAGAGCTCCAGTTCGATGTCGGCGAGCTGGAAGAGCTCGGGGCAGCGGGACTTGAGCGTCTTGAAGAAGGCGGCGGGGCGCAGCGCGGACGGCCGGCCTCCGGCCATCCCCAGCGTGCCGCCGGTATGCAGCAGAAGGATTCTGGGCATGGGACGGGCTCTTTCCCTGGCAGAGCCGGGGTTGCTTTACAAGCCTCGCGCGCATGGCTAAGACCGACGGCGTGCTCCCCGCCCGCCGCCCCCGAATCCTCCTGGCGCTCACCCTGGCGCTGACCGCCGCCGCCTGCACCCAGAAATCCGAGGCCGCGCCGCCGCCCGCCCCGCCGAAACCGGCTCAGGCGCCGGCCGCCGCGCCCGCCACCCCGGCCTCCGCGCGGGAAGGGGGCGCGTCCCTCTCGGGCATTCCGGGCATGGACTTCTCCGCGCTCGCGCCGTCCGCCCAGCGCGAGCTGTCCACCGTCTTCTCCGACGAGTTCTGCTACTGCGGCTGCCCCCACACGCTCGGGCAGTGCCTCAAGGGGCACACGGGGTGTCAACACGCCAAGCGCATGGCGCGGCTCGCCGCGAAGCAGGCCGCCGCGGGCGTTCCGGCCACGGACATCATCGTGTCCCTGTCCGAGTACTACGCCTCCTTCCGCGCGCCCCGGCAGAAGCTGGAGGTGGATCCGCGCATGTGCCAGGGCGACGCCAAGGCGCCCGTGACGCTGGTGGAGTTCTCCGACTTCGAGTGCCCCTACTGCGGCAAGGCCCGCCCGGTGCTCGAGTCCTTCGCCAAGAAGAACGCCAGCCGGGTGCGCTTCTGCAACGTGCCCTTCCCGCTGCCCATGCACGCCAACGCGGTGCCCGCGGGCCAGGCGGTGCTCTGGGCGCGCGACCAGGGCAAGTTCTGGGAAATGCACGACGCGCTCTTCGAGAACGCGCAGAAGCTGTCCATCCCCTCCATCGTGGAGCTGGCCAACAAGCTCGGGCTCAAGGGCGCGGAGCTGCAGAAGGCGCTCCAGGCGGGCACCTACGCCCAGGAGCTGGAGAAGTACAAGTCGCTCGGCAACAGCGCCAACATCCGTGGCACGCCCAGCCTCTTCTTCAACGGCCGCTTCTACGACATCCAGGTGGGCATCACCGAGGATGTGCTCGCCCACACGCTCGAGGATGAGATCGAGTGGCGCACGAACAACAACGCCTGGGCTGCGGACTGACGGATTCATGAGTCAGCGCTTTCGCATCGACGGCGTCCACCTCGTTCCCGACGAGCGCGCGGGCGCCTCCCAGCAGCCGGCGTCGCCCTCTCCGTTGGCGGGCCGGGCGGGCTCGTACGTCCTGCAGACCACGTCACCCGACCTGCTCGTCTTCTCGCGCTCGCCCGCGGAGGGCGGTTCGGTGCCCACGCCCCGCGTGGTGCTGTCGGGGGACGCGTCCGGTTTCCCGCTGGCGGACCTCATCGCCTTCCTCAGTCAGGCGCGCTGGAGCGGCATCATCCGGGTGCAGGCTCCCGGCGGCGAGCGCTCGGTCGTGCTGCGCGAGGGCGAGGTGCGCGGGGCCACGTCGGACGTGGCGGCGGATCGGCTCGGCGAGGTGCTCGTGCGCCTGGGCTATGTGGAGCGCCCCCAGTTGGAGGCGGTGTTGCGCGAGCAGCCGCCCTCCAAGATTGGCCGCACGCTGGTGGAGCGCGGCATGCTGCAGGCGCATGATCTCTTCCGGTGTGTCACCCACCAGGTGAGCGAGATCTTCCACGCCATCGTCCTGTGCCGCGAGGGCAGTTTCTTCCTCGTGGATCAGCCGGTGGAGGACAAGCTCGGCCACAACATCCAGCTGTCCACGCAGAGCCTGCTGATGGACAGCATCCGGAAGATCGACGAGCTGGCGCACTTCCGCAAGCGCATCCCCCACAGTCGCCTGCACGTGATGCGCAAGGCGCCCACGTTCGCCAAGCTGGAGCCGGACGAGGACCGGGTGCTCAACCTGGTGGATGGCCGCCGCACGGTGCTGGAGCTGGGGCAGGCCAGCCGCCTGTCCGAGTTCGACGTCCTCAAGGTCATCTACGGCCTGATGGAAGGTGGCTTCGTGGGGCTGTCCGACAAGCCCCAGGGCGCCGCGACCCCGTCCCTGTCCGGGATTCCCGCGGTGCGTCCGCGCAGCATCATGGGCATTCCCGTGGTGCGTCCGTCCTCCACGGGTCTGCAGGCGGTGCGCACGAGCCAGTCCGGGCTGCGCTCCATCACCTCGATGCAGGACGCTCCCCATGTTCCCGAGGTGGGCGAGGTGGTGCGCGTCTTCAACCGCATCTTCCGGGAGATCGCCACCGAGGTGTCCAAGCAGGGGCTGGCGCGCGAGTTCATCGCCTCGGCCAATGCCGCGCTGTCGGGGCAGGCGCTGTCGTCCTCGCCCGTGCTGGCGGGGCTCGCCTTCGCGCCGGACGGGAGCCTGTCGGACGCGAAGCTCATCGATGCCTATTCACAGCACCGCGGCGCCCTCGGCTCCGAGCCCATGGCGGCCTTCCGGCAGGCCCTCAGCGACGTGATGTTCTTTCTCCTCTTCCAGGCGGGTGAGTTGCTCGAGTCGCGCGCGGACGAGGATCTGGCCCGGCGCGTGAAGGACATGCTCGCCGTGTTGGGAGGCACGTGACGGTTCCGGATTCGCAGCGGCCCCGGTTGACGGAGGACGTGCCGGGGTGCGGGGGCGCCTTCAAGCTCGTCCCCGAGGACTTCGAGGTGGAGGAGCTTCCCGCCTACCTGCCCTCCGGCGAGGGCGAGCACCTGTACCTGTGGGTGGAGAAGCGCGGCCGGGACACCCGCGAGGTGGTCAAGGCCCTGGCCAGCGCGCTCGAGGTGGACGAGGGCGACGTGGGCGTGGCGGGAATGAAGGACCGGCAGGCCATCACCCGGCAACTGCTGTCCGTGCCCGCCCGGGCCGAGGCGCGCCTGTCCGGCTTCGCGCTCGAGGGCGTGAGCGTCCTGTGGGCGAAGCGCCACGGCAACAAGCTGCGCACCGGTCACCTCAAGGGAAACCGCTTCCGGTTGCGTCTGCGGGGCGTGAAGGACGTGGGCGCGGCCCGGGAGACCTTCGCCCGGTTGGAAGCGCGGGGCGTGCCCAACTACTTCGGGGACCAGCGCTTCGGACGCGAGGGCGACAACGCGAACTTCGGCCGCCTGCTGGTGCTGGGGCAGCGGCTGCCGCGCCGTCCCGACAAGTTCCAGCGCAAGCTGTACCTGTCCGCGTTCCAATCGCGCCTGTTCAACCGCGCCCTGGTGGAGCGGTTGCGCGCGGGCACCTTCGATCAGGCGCTCGCGGGCGACGTGTTGCGCCGCGAGGACTCGGGCGGCCTCTTCGTGTGTGAGTCCCTCGAGGTGGATGGGCCGCGGGTGGCCTCCTTCGAGGTGAGCCCGGCCGGACCGCTCTTCGGGCCGAAGATGACCGCGTCGGCCCAGGCCGTGGCGGAGACCGAGGCCCGGCTGCTCGCGGACGAAGGGGTGACGTTGGACGACTTCCGGCGCGGCGGCGACGAGACCCAGGGCGGGCGCAGGCCCTACCGGGTGCGGCTCGGCGGATTCTCCCTGGAGGTGGAAGGGGAGGATCTGCTGCTCACCTTCGAGCTGCCCAAGGGCTCCTACGCCACCGAGGTCCTCCACGAGCTGCTCAAGGACGGCTGAGGCGCGTCCGCTCCTGAAATGAAGAGGGGTGCTCGGGACCTCGCCGGTCCGGAGCACCCCCGTGCCACCCACCCCGAGCCAGGGGTGGGGGTCGCTCCTCGTCGGACTACTCGACGATGTTGAACTCGGTGCGGCGGTTCTCCGCGCGGCCCTTGGCCGTGAGGTTGGAGGCGATCGGCTTCTCGGGGCCGTAGCCCATCGCCTGCAGGCGGCCTGGATCCACCTTGCGCTTGATGAGCTCCGCCAGCACCGCGTCCGCGCGGGCCTGGGACAGCTTCAGGTTGGTCACGTCCTTGCCGACCGAGTCCGTGTGCCCCTCGATGCGGATCTTCTTGATGAAGGGCATGTCGTTGAGCGCACGGCCCACGTCGTCGAGGATGGTGAAGCTCTCCTTGCCGATGATCTTCGCCGAGCCGGACGCGAACTTGATCTGCTTCTTGATCTGGATCTTGTCCTTCTTGACGACGACCATCTTGTACTTCTTGGCGCACCCGCGCTCTTCCTTCACGCCGGGCTCTTCCGGGCACACGTCGATGCGGTCCGGGATGCCGTCATGGTCGCGGTCCGGATCCGGGCAGCCGCGCAGCTCCTGGGTGCCGGGCTCGTTGGGGCAGATGTCCAGCCGGTCCACGATGCCGTCCTTGTCCGTGTCCACGTCGGGGCAGCCGCGCGTCTCGTGGGGACCGGGCTCGTTGGGGCAGATGTCGAGCCGGTCCACGATGCCATCGCCGTCCTTGTCCGGATCCGGGCAGCCGCGCATCTCCTGGGGACCGGGCTGCTCCGGGCACAGGTCGACGCGATCCACGATGCCATCGCCGTCCTTGTCGCCGTCGGCGCAGCCGCCATTCTCCAGCGGGCCGGCCACGAGCGGGCAGCGGTCGATGGCGTCGGGGATGCCGTCCGCGTCGTTGTCGAGGTCCGGGCAGCCGTCCTCGTCCTGGAAGCCGTCCTTGTCCTCGGGCTCCTCCGGGCACTTGTCCTTCGAGTCCGCGATGCCGTCGCCGTCCTTGTCCCCATCCGGGCAGCCGAGGTTCTGGATGGGTCCCGCGGCGTTGGGGCACTTGTCCGCGCCGTCGATGAGGCCGTCCTCGTCGTTGTCGGGATCCGGGCAGCCGTCCGTGTCCTGGAAGCCGTCCATGTCCTCGGGCTGCAGGGGGCACTTGTCGGAGACGTCGGGGATGCCGTCGCCGTCCGTGTCCTTGGACTCATCCTCGGCGCAGCCCTGGTTGGACTGGGGGCCGGGCGTCAGCGGGCACTTGTCATGGACGTCGAGCACGCCGTCGTTGTCGTTGTCGGGATCCGGACAGCCGTCCGTGTCCTCGAAGCCGTCGAAGTCCTCGGCGCGGTCCGGGCAGGGGTCATCCTTGTCGGGGATGCCATCGCCGTCGGTGTCCTTCACCTCGACGACCACCACCTGCTGCTGCTGGGTCGGCCGGGGCGTGGTGTCCGTGGGAGTGGCCGGGGTGGTGGGCGTCGGCTCGGGCTTGTCCCTGCCAATCACCACCTTGGGCGGCACGCAGCTCCTGGAGAGCTCGAGCGCGCGGGTGATGGAGGCTTCCGCGGTGCGCAGGTGCTCGGAGGCGCGGTAGCTGGCGCCCTGGCCGATCTCCCCGCGGGCGAAATCGAGGTTGGCTTCGGCGGTGGCCAGGTCCACGGGGGCACAGCGCATGGCGCCACTGCGGCGGGCACGCTCGATGCTGGCCTGGATGACCTCGGAGTCCGCGCGGACCTTGTTCCCGCTCACACAGGAAGCGCAGAGCAATAGCAGCGAGGAGGCGATGAGACGTCGCATCGGTAGGGGCTCCCTGCGTCAGGGGCTGGGGGTGGGGATGCTCGTGGATTCGGCGTTGTCGACGCTCTCGTTGGCCACGGCCAGGGCCTTCTCACGGGCCTCGTTGGCGAAGCGCGAGGCCTTCTCGGCGAAGTCCACGCCGGCCTGGTAGTCCGAGAAACTCACTTCTTCCCGGGCCTTGTGGATGTAGAGGTTGGCGGCCGTCCACTCGTAGGGCGCGAGCTTCTCGGCGCCAGCGGTGCGGGCCGCTTGGATCTGCACCTCGGCGTCCAGCAGGTTCGAGGTGGATTTCACGGGGCCACAGCCGCTCAAGGCGCCCGTCACAGCCACTACTGCCAGGAGTCGCTTCATGGAAGGGGCCTCGGTGTAAAGGCTGGAAGACACTGGAGGCGGTCGTATCAATCGCCTCGGAGGGGGTCAAGAATCGGGGCGGGAAGGGCGCCGGACGGGAAGGAAGCGGACGCGAGGGACGTTTTTGACAGCCCCGAGCGGGGCTTGCCATCCTGACGCCCCGTGAGACTCCCGCCTGTCCGTCTGCTCCTCTTGCTCGTCCTGGCCGCCCCCGTCGTCGAGGCCGCCCCTCCCTCCGTGCAGAAGCGCATGGAGCGCCGCTCGGCCACCGAAGGGCTCGTCGATGAGATCCTCGATGGGCGGATCGCGGTCCCCGCGGCCGTCTCCCGTCTGCGCACCCTGCGCGAGGAGGCCTACGCGGCGCAGTTGCTGGTGAGGGCCCTTCCCTCGGTGCTGGAGCCCCGGCGCTTGAGGGACGTGACGGCGGTGCTGGCCGGCCTGGAGACGCGCGCGGCCGAGCCCACCCTGCTGAGTTTGACGGGGCATGACGACGGCGCGGTGCGCATGTACGCGGCGCAGGGCCTGGGCAAGGTGCGCTCCCAGCGCGTCGACGTGCTGTTGCCGATGTTGGAGGACAAGTCCCTCGGCGTGCGCCGGGAGGTGGCGCGCGCCCTGGGCGCCACCCACAACCCCCGGGTGGGGGCTCCGCTCCTGAACGCGGCGCGGACGGAGTCCGACATGCAGACGCGGGTGCTGATGCTGGAGGCGGTGGGGTCCGCGGGTGACAAGAAGCAGGTGCCCGCCCTCAAGGCCTTCCTCGATGACAGCTCGGAGACCACGCGCTTCGCCGCCGCCCGGGGCCTGTGCCTCCTGGGCGCCCCCGAGGGCTTCGCCTTCGCGCGCAAGCTGCTCGCCTCCGAGGACAAGCACGTGCGCCGCCAGGGGTTGGCCCTCTACGAGGGGGTGCCCCAGAAGCAGTCCGAGGCAGCGCTCCGTCCACTGCTGGAGGACAAGGATCGCACGCTCGCGGCGGGCGCGGCCCGCATCCTCTCTCAGGGGGGGGAGAAGACGATGCTGTCGTGGCTCGTGCTCGCCTCGTGGAACGCGAACGGCACGGACAAGCTCATCTACGAGAAGGAACTGGAGACGCTCATGCTCGCGGATGACCAGCGCAAGGCCATCCTCCGCGCGGCGGGAGTGGCGAAGTGACCTCCGCCGTCCTGCTGTCCGCGCTGCTCGCGCAGGTGGCCACGCCGGGCACTCCGCCGCCCTCCCTCCAGGCCGTGGTGCCCCCGCACCTCCTGTCCCGGGTGCCCACGGGGTGGACGTCGCTGAGCGAGCGCGAGCGCGCGGACTTCATCGTCGGGGACGTGGGACGGCCCCTTCCCGAGCGGCTGCTGCGCGTGAGTGAGCGCTTCCTGGGGACGCCCTACGTGCACTCGCCGCTGGGCGAGGGCAGCGGGGTGGATCCCGATCCGACCTTCCGGCTGGACGCGGTGGACTGCCTCACCTTCGTGGAGCAGTCCCTGGCCATGAGCCTGGCGCGCTCGGAGGGGGAGGTCGCGGGGCTGCTCGAGCGCCTGCGCTACGCGAACGCGCCCACCTACGAGGAGCGCAACCACCTGATGGAAGCCCAGTGGCTGCCCAACAACCAGCGCAAGGGCTTCCTCCTGGACGTGACGCGGAGCGTGGGCGGCGCGGACACGGTGCGGGTGAACAAGACGCTCACCGCGCTCTCGTGGAAGTCTCCCTCCTCGGTGGCGCTGGGCCTGTCCCAGGAGCGTCAGGTGCGGGGGTCGTTCGAGCTGGACATGATTCCCCTGGAGCGGGTGATGACGCATGCCCGGCGGGTGCCCTCGGGCAGCATCCTCATCGTCTTGCGCGAGGACATGCCCTACAAGGCCACGCGGGTGACGCACCTGGGCTTCGTCGTGCAGAAGGGCAAGCGCACGTGGCTGCGGCACGCGCGGCGGGGCGTGGACGGCAACGGCCGGGTGGTGGACGAGGACCTGGAGAGCTTCCTCACGCGCAACGCGAAGTACGACAAGTGGAAGGTCACCGGCGTGAGCTTCTTCGAGGCGCTCGAGCCCGCGCCGAGCAGCGGGGCCCTCGTCCACTCGGAGTGAGCGCCCTCAGAGCGCGCCGGGCGGGACGCTGCCTTCGGTTTCCCGCTCCTCTTCCTCGGCGGCGCGGGCCGCGTCCGCGGAGGTGTCGTCCAGTTGGCGTTTCTCCTGGGCGAGCAGCTGGACGGCGCGCTCGAGGTATTCCTCGCCGACCATGATCTCCCACCAGGGCTCCAACGCGCCCGTGGTGAGCACGTCCACCACGCCCGCGCGACGCGGCCGGACGAAGACGGGGATGTTCTGGATTTCCAGGAGGCGGACATAGTCCTCCGCCGTGAACGGATCCTCGGCGGTGGCCGCCCGGACGAACTTCCGGGTGTCGCTCTCGCCAGGCAGGGGGATGTGACGCTGGTTCATCGTCTCCGCGTCCACCAGCGCGCTACCGGGACAATCCGCGCACTCCGCTATGCCATCCTGGTACTCGGAACCGCACTGCATGCAGTACTTCATCGTGCCTCCCTCCAGGGACACAACCTGGCAACCAGGCGTGAAGTTAGCACGCCCCACCTCAATGCCTGGCTGCTTCCCCCAGGCTTCCAATGACGGCTGACAAACGCTCGACATCCACGGGCTTGCGCAGCACCACGTCACAGCATCCAGCGTCCACGTTCGTATATCCGGACACCAGCACCACCCCCGTCTTGGGCTGCCGACTCTTGACCTCGTGGGCGAGCGCGGTGCCGCACATCCGGGGCAGCGACTCGTCCGTGATGACGACGTCGGGGTGATCGTCCTCGAAAGCCTGGAGCCCCGCGACACCGTCCACCGCGGTGATGACGTCGAAGTCCGTCTCGAGAAGCTCCGCGAGGAGCTCCCGGCTGTCTCCGTCGTCCTCCACCAGCAGCACCTTGATGCGCTCTCCGATTCGCTCGCCCATGCGAATGGCTAACCCCCCATCCCCTGGGAAACATCCATGCCGCCTCCTCGCTTCGCCGCTCGTGGAGCGGCCGAGGAGGCGGGCGGCGATCCCATCGCCCCGCGCTCCCTCACCGAATGCGCCGGGGCTGAGCATTTTGGGAGGACCAAGGGAGGTCATTCTATGAAGGTGTTGATGCGCGGAATCCATCTGGGGCTGACGGATTCGCTGCGGGATTACGCCACGCGGCATCTGGTGGACCCCATCGCCAAATACATCGACGACGAAGCGGCCGAGATCGACATCGCCCTGGTGGACGTCAATGGGCCCAAGGGAGGCGTGGACCAGGAGTGCCGGGTGACGGTTCGCATGCCGGGCTTCTCGGCCATCCACCTCTCGGAAGCGGCGGAGACGATGTTCGCCGCCATCGACTCGGTGAGGGATCGTCTGGAGAACACCATCAAGCGCACGGTGGAAAAGCGCCAGGATGTGCGCACCGAGGGGCTGCCACGGGACGTGCGGATGTAGCGCGCGCCGGAGCCCGGACCCCTCGCCTGGTGTCCGGGCTCCCAGGCGGACGCCGACCGATTCTTGCTGGGTCCAAGCGGTGGACGCTATAACCGCGCTTCCACCCCGGGCTTAAAGGTCGGTGATGGTCCGCCTAAAGTTTCTCGTCTTCGCGCTCCTGGTCCTCGGACTGGGAGTGGCTCATCTGCCTCTGGTGTCCGGTCCGCTGAGTGCTCGGGTCGTGGAAGGTGCATCGGCGCCCGCCACCGCGGCCATTTCCGAGGTGGCTCGAGCGCTGGAGGCGCGCCGCTCGGCGTTGCAGCGCCTGGCGCTCGCGCTCGCCGCGAGTACCGACGTGGCCACCGCCGTGCAGCCCCAGGTGGAGCCCCTGCCCAAGGGCAAGGGCATCCGCATCGTGGAGCCTCCCACCCGCGAGCGCTTCGCGGCCCTGCGCACCGCTTCCGCCGATCTCGTGCCCGAGCCGCTCAAGGGCTCGCTCGTGCTCGCGCTGCTCACCCCGGATGGCGCGCTGTACGCGCGGGCCCAGGGGGAGCCCCAGTCGGATGAGCAGTTCGATCCGCGCGCGCTGCTCAAGGTGGGTGGCGAGGGACACGTGCAGGACGCGTTCGGCGCGCCCCATGTCTTCTTCTCCGTCCCGGTGTTGTGGAATGCCGAGGGAGGCCGCTCGGACGTGGCCGCGACCCTGGTGGTGGGCGCGCCGCTGTTCGATCCCAACGTGCTCGAGGCCGCGGCCCTGTCCTCTGGCGTCGCCGCGCTCACGGTGCTCAAGGGCGACACGGTGCTGGGTGTCGCCGGTTCGCAGCCGGAACTGGCGGAGGAGGGGCGCAAGGCCCTGATCGTCGGCCAGTCTGGCCAGGTGGTGCGGCGCGGCGGGGTGCGGTTGCTGCTGCCCCAGTTGCCCCAGGTGTGGCTGCCGCTGCTCACCGGCAAGGACTCGCTGGGTGGACAGGCGCCGCTCGCCGTGGGCTCGCGCCAGTTGCTGGGCGAGGGCCTCGAGGCCGTGGCCGTCACCAGCGTGCGGCCCTTCATGACCTCGCTCGCGGACTACCAGCAGAGCGCCCTGTTCGGCCTCCTGGGCTTGATGGGCCTGTCGCTCGTGTGGACGCTGGTGATGGGCTCGGGCAAGGCCGCCACTCCGGCCGAGGCGTCTTCCAGCAAGAAGGGTCAGAAGCAGCAGGCCCCGGCCGCGCAGCCCGCTCCCGTGTTCGCGGCCCCGGTGCCCGCGGCTCCCGTGGAGCCCGCCTACGCCGAGCCTCCCTCGGTGGGCGTGGACGACTTCCCGTTTCCGGCGGCGCCTCCTCCGGTGCAGGACATCTACGCGGCCTCCCCGCCTCCCGTGGATCCGGCCTACGCCTCGGCGCCGCCCCCCACCGCGGATGCCTTCCCGTTCCCCTCGCCGGCGGCTCCGGTGCAGGATCCGTTCGCCTCGCCCACCGTGCCGGGCAAGGATCCCTTCGCGGCCCTGGGCGCGGAGCCCTTCCCGTTCCCGACCGCGGCTCCGGGCGCGAACGTGCCTCCGGCGGCGCCTCGCAAGAACGCGTTCGAGTTCGAGGATCACCCGACCGCGGCCTACTCCCTGCAGCAGGCGGCGGACCCGTTCGCGGCCGCCGCGGCGCAGGCGGGGCTTCCGCCCTCGGCCTTCGATGATGACGAAGTGCCCGAGACCACCCGCGTGGCGGCGATTCCTCGCGAGCTGCTCGCGCGCTCGGCCCGTCCCATGACGGGCGAGGTCAACCTGCCGATGCCTCCACCGTCGGGTCATCCCGGCATGGCCGCGCCCACGCCCTTCATGGGCATTCCGAAGCAGGTCATGAACATGGCGATGCCGCCCGCGACCACCCCGCCCCCCATGGGCGCGGGCGCGGTGGCCCTCACCGAGGAGCAGCACTTCCAGGACGTCTTCCGCGAGTTCGTGGTCACGCGCGACCAGTGCGGCGAGGCCCAGGACGGCCTGACGTACGACAAGTTCGTGGCCAAGCTGCGCAAGAACAAGGAGCAGCTCGTGCAGAAGTACGCCTGCAAGACGGTGCGCTTCCAGGTGTACGTGAAGGAGGGCAAGGCCGCCCTCAAGGCCACGCCCGTCAAGGACTGACGGACGGACTCAGGGCGCCTCGGACTCCGGGGCGCTCTTTTTCTTCGCCTTCCGCGCGGGGCGCCCGCGCACGAGGGACGCCGACTCCGGGCCCACTCCGAGGACGAACGTCGTGCCGGGAGTGGTGCTCGCGTCGCCGAGTGTCTGCATGAGGCGCAATTGCAGCAACGCCGGCTGGCGCTCCACCTGACGGGCCGCGTTGGACAGGTTGCGCAGGGCCGCCGACTCGCCCCGGACCTTCTCCAACCGGGCCTGGGCTTCCTTCCGGGCCTTGAGCGTTTCGGCGAAGGCGCGGCGCAGGTCCGCCGGAAGCATCACGTCCTTCACCTCCACCGACGCCACCGACAGCCCGATGGCGCTCCCCTCGGCGGCCACCCGCTCGCGCAGCTTCTGTCCGAGCTCCACCCGTCCCGACACCAACTCCTCCACGGTGTGGCGGGCCACCTCCTCGCGCAGCGCGAGCTGGGCGGCCAGATGGACGACGTCCGTGTAGCTCTGCACCGAGTGCTGGGCCCGTGCGGGCTCCACCACGGCGAAGCGCACCGCCAGGCTCACCTTGAGGCCCACCTGCTCCTGGCTCAGGACTTCCTGGCCGGGCACCGGGAGGGAGCGCAGGCGCATGTCCACGTGCAGGTAGCTGAGTCCCCGGCGCCACCGCCACCACGCCCCTGGCGTCAGCACGCGCACGAAGCGCCCATGACGGTAGAGCAGGGCGGTGAATCCCTCGGGGACGATCACCTGGCGCATCAGCGACCGCGCCACCCCCACGCCCAGGGCCGAGGCCCCGAGTACCCACGGAAAGAGAGACCCCGGAAGAAAGTCCATGCGTGTGCCACCTCGTGGACGAGAGACGTCGGCTCCGGGAGCCCCCGGCGGCGCGGCGGGGGTTTTCCACCCTCAGGGCCGTGTCGCGCGGTGCGCCCGTGGACGCGGGCTCCCGGAGCTTCCGTTGGGGAGTTGAACCCCGGCCTCGTCGGCTACCTGGAAGGGAAGGGCCCCAACCCGGCGCCTCCCGGACGGATGTCCACGAGGGCCGATGAGTCCTTCCAGGCGGGAGGGACGCGGGTGGCGCGCGGAACCTGACACGCGCTCAGGGCCGGGTGTGGACGGTGACCTCGGCGGAGAGGCCGGCGCGCAGCTCGAGCGACTGGGGCAGGTGGTTCCACGCGATGCGCACGGGGATGCGCTGCACCACCTTCACGAAGTTGCCGGACGCGTTGTCCGGAGGCAGCAGCGAGAAGCGCGAGCCCGTTCCGCCCGACAGGCTCTCCACCGTGCCCTCCAGCTTTTCTCCCTCGAAGGCGTCCAGCCGCACCGTCACCCGCTGGCCCGGGTGCATGTGGCCCACCTGGGTCTCCTTGAAGTTGGCCACCACGTACGTGCGCGGCGGGACGAACTCGCCCAGCATCTGCCCGGCCGAGAGCAGTTGCCCCTCGTGGATGGACAGCCGGGACACCTGTCCGTCCGCGGGCGCGACGATGCGCGTGTAGTCCAGCTGCAACCGGGCCTGCTCCAACTGGGCCTCGGCCGACTTCACCCGCGCCTGGGCGAGCGCCGCGCTGGCCCGGGCCGCGGCGATCTTCGCGTCGATGGGCGCGCTCTGATCCAACTGGCCCTGGGCCTCGGCCACCCGGCTCTGGGCGACCCGCCGGCCTTCCTCGGCGGCGGACAACTGCGCGTGGGCACCCTGCAGGGCCGCCTGGGCCGCGTCATGGGCGCTCTTCGCGTCGTCGAAGCTCTTCTGGGACACGGCCTTGGCGTCCATGAGCTGCTGGGTGCGCTCGAGGTCCAGGGTGGCGCGGTGGGCGTCCGCCTCGGCACGGGCGAGCGCCGCGCGGGCCACGGACACCTGCGCCTCGGCGCTGCTCACCCCCGCGCTGGAGGAGGTGACGAGCGCCCGCGCACTGGAGAATCCACCCTTGGCGCCCGCCTCGGCCACGGTGGCCTGGGCCTCGGCGACCTGGGCCTGGGCCCGGGCCGACTCCAGCTCCGCTTCCGCCTGCTTGACCCGGGCGGCGTAGTCGCGCGGATCGATCTCCACCAGCACATCGCCCTTGTGCACGAGGGCGTTGTCGACCACGCGCACGCGCAGCACCGGCCCGTTCACGCGCGTGGCCAGTGGCACCACGTCCGCCTCCACCTGCGCCGCGTCCGTCGTCTCCTCTCCCCGCGTGGCGACCAGATAGCCGCCGATACCCAGCAGCAGCGCCGCCACGAGCACGCCGAACACGAGGAAGCCCCGGCGCCCCTTCTTGCTCGCCTGGGCGGCCGCCTCCGGCTCTTCCTGCACCAACTGCGTCACGGTCGAGGCCATGGTTCAGATCTCCACGTCGATATGAGGGGTTTCCTGCGGCCCGTCGCTTCGCGGCGGCGCCTTGAGGAAGAGCACGAGCGGCATCACCAGCAGGAAGAGCAGGGCCGCGAGCAGGAAGAGCTTGTCGAAGGCGAGCACCATTCCCTGGCGCGCGGTGAGGCCCGAGAGCATCCGCAGCGCGGTCTCCTGGGCGGCGGTGAAGTCCATGCCGCGCGCCATGAATCCGCCGCGCAACTGGGCCAGCCGCTCCATCACCTCGGGGCGGGTGGGCGTCAGGTGGACGGAGAGGGCCGCCGTGGCCTGGGTGCCGTAGCGCGACAGCAAGGTCGCGAACATGGCCAGCCCGATGGAGCCACCAATCTGGCGCAAGAGCGAGTTGAGCCCCGTGGCATCCGGCAGCCGGTGGCGGGGGATTCGCGAGAGCGCCACCGTGGACAGGGGCACGAGCATCATCGAGAAGCCCAGGCCCTGCAGCATGATGGCGGCGATGATGTTGTGCGTGCCGGTGTCCAGGTTGAAGTGGCTCATCTGGTAGACGCCCAGGCCCGTGATGGCGAGCCCCACCGAGATGAAGAGCTGCGGTGGAAGGCGCGTATAGACGCGCCCGATGATGGGCATGACCGCGAGCATCATCAGCGTGCGGGGCATCAGCGCGAGCCCCGACTGCGTGGCGGTGAAGCCCAGCAGCTCCTGCATGAACATGGGCAGCAGGAACATGCTCGCCATGAGGATGGAGAACATCAGCGCGCTGAGCACCGTGCCCGAGGCGAAGATGGGATCCTTGAACAGGCGCAGGTTGACCACGGGCGCCACCGCGGTGAGCTCGCGGATGACGAAGGCGACGAGGCAGGTGCCCGCCACCAGCGCGCACACGACGATCTCCGCGGACTCGAACCAGTCGTTCGTCTGGCCTTCCTCGAGCAGGTACTGCAACGCCGCCAGTCCCACGCACAAGAGGAGGATGCCCTGCCAGTCCAGGTTCTTGCGCTGCCTCTCGCCCTCGATGCGGTTGGCGATGAGCACGTCCTCCGGCTCGCGCACGAAGCGCGCCACCATGAAGAAGCCGAGGATGCCCACGGGCACGTTGATGAAGAAGATCCACGACCAGTGGAAGTTGTCGACGATGTAGCCCCCGAGCGTGGGCCCGATGGCGGGCCCCACCATCACCGCCATGGAGAAGAGCGCCATGGCCATGCCCTGCTCCTTGGGCGGGAATGTCTGCCGGAGGATGGCCTGCTCGGTGGGCTGGAGCGCTCCGGCGCCAAACCCCTGCAGCGCCCGGAAGAGCACCAGCGAGGGCAGGTTCCACGCGAGCCCGCACAGGAACGAGCCCACCACGAAGAGTCCCAGACACGCCAGGTACACGCGCTTCTGGCCGAAGAGCCGTCCGAGGAAGGCCGTCAGGGGCATCACCATCACCGTGGCGAGCGCGAAGCCCGTGGTGGTCCAGGTGATTTCCTGCACCGTGGCGCCCACGGCGCTGCGCAACTGGGGCATGGCCACGTTGACGATGGACGAGTCGATGGCGCCCATGAGGGTGCCGAACGTCACCGACAGCGTGACGAGCCATTTGTTGGGAGGCGCCCGCACGGGCAGCGCCACGCCCGGAGCGGGCCGTGCGACGGAGGACATGGCGGCTACACCTCGATTCCCTTCAGGAAGATTCGCAGCGGTTCGTCCGTGCCCCGGTGCAGGTCCTCGCCCCGCTGGATGAGTCTTTCCACCCGCGCGTCGATGCCCGTCGCTTCCTCGCGCTGGGCCCGGAGCTGAGGGACGGCTGCTTTTTTCGATGAATCCAGATTCATTTCATGAGGAAAAATTTAACTTCGGGGTGTGCGGGCGTCAGTCCAGGGGGCGTTGGGACGGAGAGTGGAGGGGAAGTCTCGCTCGGTGTTCCTTCTGGAGAGCCGGAGGCGGGCGGTGGCTTGTCTGGCGGCTCGCCGGGATGGAACGGGCGCGTGTTCCAAGGAGACGGAATGAACGGTCCGATGGTTCCGGCGGTGGGGGCGTGGTACCCCGGCCCCGTGAGCACGACCTTCGCCCAGCTCGGTTTGTCTCCCGAAGCCCTCGACGCGGTGCGTCGTGCGCGCTTCTCCGCGCCCACTCCCATCCAGGCGAAGGCGATTCCCCCGGCGCTGGAGGGCCAGGACGTCATCGGCTGCGCCGCCACGGGGACGGGGAAGACGGCCGCGTACGTACTGCCGCTGGTGGAGCGCTTCGCGGGCCAGGAGGGCACCCTCGGCCTGGTGCTGGCGCCCACGCGGGAGCTGGTGCAGCAGATTTCCGAGACGGTGCGCTTCTTCGGCGACTCACGCGGTGTGTCGCACGCGGTGGTCATCGGCGGCGAGGACATGGCGGCGCAGGCCCGGGTGCTCGAGGGCCGGCCCACGTTGGTGCTGGCCACGCCCGGGCGGCTGGTGGACCTGCTGCGCTCGCACCTCGTGGAGTTCACGCAGCTGCGGGCGCTGGTGCTCGACGAGGCGGACCGGATGCTCGACATGGGCTTCCAGGAGCAGCTCGAGCGGATCCTCTCGGCACTGCCCCGGCGCCGGCAGACGCTCTTGTTCTCCGCGACGTTGGGCCCGGAGGTGAGCGCCTTCGCCCGGGAGGAGCTTCACCGTCCGGTGCGAGTGGAGGTGACGCGCAGTGGCACGCCCGCCGAGCGCGCCGAGCAGCGGTTGTACGTGGTGAAGCCCGAGGAGAAGGGGGCGCTCCTGCTGACGCTGCTGGCGCGGGACGAGGAGACGGCGCTCGTGTTCGCGGGGACGAAGGAGCGGGCGGACAAGGTGCACAAGGCGCTGCAGCGGGCGGGGCTGCGGTGCGGGGTGCTGCACGCGGACCGGACGCAGAACCAGCGCAACCAGGCGCTCCAGGCGTTCCGGGACGGCACCTACCGCTGCCTGGTGGCCACGGACATCGCGGCGCGCGGGCTGGACGTGGAGGACGTGGGGCACGTCATCAACTACGACCTGCCGCATGCGCCGGAGGACTACGTGCACCGGATTGGTCGGACGGCGCGGGCCTCGGCGAGCGGTCTGGCGTCCACATTCGTCACCTCGAAGGACCGGTTGATGACGGAGAAGATCGAGCGGGTGATGCGCTCGAACATTCCCCGCGAGGAGGTACCGCGCGAGGATCCGATCTTCCAGGCGGAGATGGCGCGGCTGGCGGCCGCCCAGCGGGACCCGGGGCCGCCCCAGAAGGACCACGGCGTGAAGAAGGCCCAGTCGACTGGGCGGCATGCACAGACGCACAAGAAGGGCGCTGGCGCCAAGAAGCAGCCCAAGACGTGAGGGTGTCTTCCCAGGGGGGCGGTTTACCTGCGCCTATCCCATTTGGGGAGAACCATGCGGCCCCTGCCAGAGATGACGCTCTCCTGACTTATTCAGCAGCCTGCTGGGGGAGTTTCATCCCTCAAGCAGCCACCACTCGGGCGCGATCGAGCAGGTCTGGAGGCAGTTCATGATCCAGCCTCCAGATGATAGCCATTGGTCGTTCCCCCTCGTGCTGAACGTATTGGGCAGGCCCCGCATACAGATAAGGTGATGCGCCCAAAAGTCCCTCTTTCGTCTCACGAATGAAGAGATGCACAGAACTGCCCCTCTCCATGTGGTGAACATAGCGCTGACCAGTCTCAGATATCTCTTTTGTCGCGTTCTGTGATTCCCAGTGAAAGAGCCTTGATGAAATTGCGTAGTCACGGTAGCGCGTCGTTGGTGAGTAATGCCGCTCTGTCTTTCGGAGTGTCACGAATAGAAGATCCGCCTGCTCTGCTTCAACCCACTTCACGCCTTGCCGGACGGAGGCGGGTTTGTTCACTCCGAAGGCAGCCAGTGACTCATCACGACTGTAGTGGCCATGAATTTGTAGAGGAACTCTGGCTGAGTCTAATGGCAGAGTGATGCGCTCTCTTCGCTCGGACAGCAAGGCCAGAACCTCTTGTAGCTCCTTTCGACGTTCGGGCTCGGCCCACAGTTGACCAAGGCCGTGCTCCAAGCGCTCCAGTGACTCATTTGCTCCCCAGAGCGCAAAATGCAACATGCAGAGAAGCCGATGCTTGTGTGGAGACAATCTCTTTGTTTGTGGCGGGGTGGGGTGAGTGAGTAAAGTTTGGTAGAATGGTAGCCGCTCGGCGTCGTCCATGTGTAACAGTCGTCCAATGGCGCCTGCCAGCTTCGCATCGTTCGGGCCTGCTTCAGAATTTGCCAAGCCTGCGTCCCGCCTCAGTCCTGCCCATCCTCGCTTGTTCCCGCGGTACAAGTCTTCCAATTCGATGCCTGTCTCACGGAGAAAGCTGGCGAGCCCAATGTTGCCCAGTCCACGCAACTCCGCTACTAGACCTCGCCAACCGACGTTCAGTGCTTGGCGCACGTTGTTCAGGACGAGCTTCGTGGCCATACGGTCCAGCGAAAGATGGCATCCGGAGGGTAAGTATGGAAACCCTTGTTCCACTTGCCGCTCAAGTTCACGACGGGAAGCCCCAGTCAGGGCCCGGAAACGAGTGTCGAAGCGAAAGCGGGAGTGCTGCTGTCCGATAAAGTCTAGCACGGTCAGGCAAGGTTTGTCGTCGCTATGGCGCAGGCCACGACCGAGTTGTTGCAAGAAAACCGTGGCGCTCTCGGTTGGTCGCAAAAAGAGCACTGTGTTCACCTCGGGAACATCAAGGCCCTCGTTGAACAGATCCACAGCAAAAAGTGCTTTGACACGCCCTTGCCGGAGTGCACGCAGCGCTTCGTTCCGCTCTTCTGCTTGGGTGCGTGCCGAAATTGCAGCGGCCGCGATGCCATGCTCACAAAACTGGCGAGCCATGAACTCGGCATGTGCAATGCTTACGCAGAAGCCCAAGGCACGCATTTGCTCCACATCCGCGATGCGCTGGTGCACCTCTTCGAGCACCTTCTGGGCGCGCAGTTTGTTGCCTGTGTACACTTGGCTCAGTTCGCCAAGATCGTACCCGCCTCGTTTCCAGGCTACATGCGACACGTCCACATCGTCATGCACACCGAAGTACTGGAAGGGGCACAGCAGACCTCGATCGAGCGCTTCCCATAATCGCAACTCCACTGCGATGCGCCCATCAAACCACTGCTTTACATCCTGTCCATCCATCCGCTCTGGCGTGGCTGTCAGTCCTACCAAGACCTTGGGTGATAAGTGGGAGAGGAGACGAACGTAGGTGTCCGCCATGGCGTGGTGAAATTCATCGACCACTACCATGTCGAAGCGATCTGGCGACAACTGGGACAAATCTATATGAGCTAGCGACTGCACGGAGGCGAAAACATGCCGCCAGGCTATTGGACGTTCCCCACCGACGTAAAGTTCCCCGAAGGATCCGTCTCGCAGAACGCTACGGAATGTATGAAGGCTTTGCTTCAGGATGGTGTCTCGGTGTGCGACGAATAGCAGCGATTTCACTCGCCCTTGTTTGTGGAGCCGTCCGAAGTCCAAGGCCGCGAGGACTGTTTTTCCCGTCCCGGTTGCCGCAACCACTAGGTTTTTCCATCGACTATGAAGTGTTCGTTCTGCATCAAGTCGCTCCAGCATGGCGCGCTGATGCTCAAACGGTCGCACTTCCAGACCTACAATCTCGACGTTTCCCTCCTGGCCCCGTTCAACAGCGATTGCTCGATCGAAGCGCATCGCATCTCTTGCGGGCTCATAGGCTTCAAAGGAAGCGTCCTCCCAATAAGCGTCGAACGTAGCGCGAAAGGTCTCCACAAGGTGGGGTTGTTCCGCTGCTGCCACACGGACATTCCACTCCAATCCATCCAACAAGGCGGAGCGCGATAAATTGGATGAGCCAATATATGCTGTGGAAAAACCTGTTTGCCTGTGGAAGAGCCATGCCTTGGCATGGAGTCGAGTGGTTCGTGTCTCGTAGGACACACGGACCTCCGCTCCCAATGAAACCAACGCGTCCAATGCTCGCCGGTCAGTAGCTCCCATGTACGTGGTTGTCAGTACACGCAAGCGACAGTTTTTCTCGCGGAGCGCTCGCAAACCAGGCTCCAGCACACGAAACCCCTGCCATTTCACGAATGCGCAGAGCAGGTCTACGGCATCCGCAGAGTCTAACTCGCGCAGCAATTCCGTGCCGATACGGGGCTGAGTTGAACCGTTGACCAAGAGTGCACTTGCACTGAGTGGGATTTCCGGCCGCTTTGGAGGTGTAGGCGGTGCCGGGATCTCGGGACGCTGCATTAATGCGAGCAGTACCTCGTGTGTGCCGGCAATCTCTGCCTCCCACTCTAGCCCCGCCTCTCGGTGGAGTTGCGCAAGAAGCCTGTTAACCAATGCGACTTGTTGGGCAATACCTGCTTCCTCGTCGCCGCCCTTGACTATGCGGAGTACCCGGCGCACCTCTGCATGTACGTGTCGGGCGAGCAGGACTTCCGCGTCCTCGCCATCAATCTCTTCTCGATGGACAAGTTCGGATGGAATTTTGTTGAGCTGCTTCTCGAGCGGAACCGTGATGAGTTGCTCGTAGACGCCAGGAACCAGCTTGAGAGACATGTTCGAAGCGTAATCTACGGAGTCTCAAGGTGCACTTCTGGCGAGCCCGCGCCCGCAGTCGCACTGCTCGTCAACTGCCACATCCTTCCTCTACATGGCCTGGGCTTGCCCTGGTTATGTGGCTCTTCCGCGGTTTGTGTGAGATCTGAGGCTATCGCATCGATTGCACGGGCGAGATTCGCCTACCCGCCGCTGCTGAATCATATGAGGTCACGCCGCGATGGGTTAGGAGCGCTCAGTGAGCACGAGGCAGTGACAGCGTGAAGCACGCGCCCTGGCCCGGCTCACCACCTACATCCAGCTTGCCTCCATGCTCCTGGAGGATGCGCGCCGCGATGGCCAGTCCCAGTCCCGTGCCGCCTTCCTTCGTCGTGAAGTAGGGCTCGAAGATGCGGGCGCGGTGCTCGGGCGGAATCCCCGGGCCGCTGTCCTGCACCTCCACCTGGGCCTCCCGCTCCGTGCCTCGCACCCGCACGTGCACGGTGCCTCCTCCCTTCGCCATCGCCTCCTCGGCGTTCTTCACCAGGTTCACCAGCACCTGCGTCAACTGGTCCCGGTCCGCCTTCGCCACCACGCCCGGCTGTACGTCCGAGTGCAGTTGAATCCCCTCGGGCGGCGTCGCGTAGAGCGACAGCACGCTCTTCGCCAGCTCCCCCAGGTCCACCGGCTCCAGTTGCGGCTTGGGCAGGCGCGCGAACTGGCTGAACTCGTCCACGATCCGCCGCAGCCGGTCCACCTCTTCCAGGATGACGCCCGCGCTCTGCTTGAAGATGGCCGGAAAGCGCGCGTCCCCCGCGTCCTGCACCGCCACCAGTGTCTCGATCGACATGCGGATGGGCGTCAGCGGGTTCTTGATTTCATGCGCCAAGCGCCTCGCCACTTCCTGCCACGCCGCCACGCGCTCGCTCGCCACCAGCCGCTCCGTCGTCGAGCGCAGCTCCGTCGTCATCCGGTTGAACGTCTTCACGAGCTCGCCCACCTCGCCCGTGGTGTCCACCTGGACCTGTTCGTCCATCGCCCCCTGGCCCACGCGCCGCACGCCCTCCGTCAGCGCCTCCACCGGCTGGGTGATGCGGCGGGCCATCAGCAGCCCCAGCAGCACCGCGAACCCCAGTCCCAGTCCCGCCAGGAGCAGGAAGGAGCGCAGCACCCCGAGCGTCGCCTCGCGCTCCGCCGCGCGGCTGAACACGAGCCGCACCGTGAATCCCTCGCCCAACGGGAGCACCCTCGCCACCGTGGGCGCCAGCACCGCGCCCGCCCTCGCCACTTCCGTCTTGCCGGAGAGGATCGCCACCTCGGCCTGGGTCAGTCTCGCCAGGTGCGCCGCGAGTCCTTGATCCAACAACACGCCTCCCACCACCCACAGCCGCGAGTCTCCGTAGTCCACTGGCCGCGCCGTCACGAGCGCGGGCACCTCGCGCAGGCCCTGGTTGTCGCGCACCGACACCTTCACCGGCACGGGCTGGGGGGACTTCTCCTTCGTCACCGCGAAGAGCACCGGATCCGGATCCCCCCGGCGCGCGGGCAGGTGCCCCGAGGACAGCGTCGTCCCCTTGCGATCGAAGAGCGCCAGCACCGTGAGGCCTCGGCTCTTCATCAACGGCCGCGCCGTGTCCGCGCGGATGGCCCGGGCGGGGGACTCGCGGGACTCGCGCGCCAGGTCCTCCAGGGCGGGGCTCTCCACCAGCTCCTCCACCGCCCGGCGCGCCGTGGCCGCGGTGCGATCAATCGCTTCCTGCCCCGAGGCGGTGGCGCTCTCCATTCGGGCGTCCAGTCCTCGCGAGAGCGTGGCGCGCAGCCGCGTCAGGGTGAAGGGCACCATCACCGCCAGCGGCACCAGCGCGAGCAGGGCGAAGGCGAGGGCGAGCCTCGTCCTCAGTCTCATCTCCGGGCCCCCGAGCCGCCCACCGCTCCCGGTTGCAGCCACACGCCGTCCAGCCGTGGCAATCCCTGGGCATCGAAGATCAGGCCTCCGATCTCCGGCGCCGCGCGCAGCGCCAGTCCCTGGGCGTAGAGCGGCAGCAGCGGCAGGGTCGGGCCGAGCGCCAGGGCCCGTTCGCGCACGCGTGCATCCCTCGCCGTGGGCTCCGGGAGAGCACCGATGCGGGGCAGCTCCACGCCGAGCAGATCCTTGCGCCCCGCCGCGTCCAGCACCACCGCCAGGGCGGGTCCTGGCACGGGAGGCAAGAGCAGCGAGTGGAGCATCACTTCGTAGTCCCCGCTCGCCCAGCGCGAGCGCAGTCCGGCGCGGGGCAGGGGCGTCAGGGCCACGGTGTAGCCCAGGTCATGCAGCTTCACCTGGAGGCGCTCGGCCACCGCGCGCTGGTCCTCGTTGTCCGTGTCATAAAGGAGCGTCACCTTGCGGCCCGCCTGAGAAGGTCCGGGTGGCGGCGCGGAGGGGGGGCTCGGGGCCTGGGGCATGAGCTCGGGCGGCAACAGGTGCGGCATGGGCACGGCGGGCCCTCGCACGAAGAGGCGCGTCAGATCTTCCCGGTCGAGGGCGCGCTCCACGGCCTGGCGGAAGTCCGAGGGCACCTTCCGGGGCGACCAGGCCAGGTAGGTGGCGTAGAGCGCCGCGCCCGTGCTGCTGCCTGGATCCGGAGCCACGCCGAGCGCCACCTGGGTGCCTTGCGTGGACCACAGCCGCGAGAGGCCCCGCTCATCGGTGGGTTGGAGTCGCAGGCGATCCACATAGGGCCGCCCGGGAGGCCAGGCGAGCCGCGCGTCCACGGTATGGGTCCCCGAGGGAGAGAATGGCCCGAGCGCGGCGGGCGCCGAGCGGGGTGGCGCGAGGGCGGGGTGGCACAGGGAGCGTTCCAGATCCGGCCACGGGAAGGCGAGCGTCAGCTCCAGGGTGTCCCCGGAGGCGGAGAGCTGCCGACCTTCACCCATCAAGGGAAAGAGCAGGGCGCGGTAGGGCGAGGGCGCTTCGGAGCCGGTGAGCCGGGCCCAGGCGCGCACGAGGGCCTGGGTCTGCGCGGGGGCAGGCAGGCTCCAGCGCACCACTTGTGGCGAGGGCCGTGAAGGCCCGTGGGCGAGCGCGGGCCCGGCACGTCCCTCGGGCATCCACTGGCAGAGGGGTTGCGACACGAGGCCGTACAGGGTTGCTTCCAGGGGCGAATCGGCGAGGGAGGGTTCGGTGAACTCCGTGGGTCCAGGGTGGGCGACGCGCAGCTCACCGCCATAGGGAATCCGTCCGGCGGCCTGGGCTTCGAGGGTCGTGAGCAGCACGAGGCTGACGAGGAGGGCGGGGCGAAGCGTCATGGCGCACCCTGGCGCAGGAGGAAGAGTTCGCCGGTGCCGTCGGGCTTCGTGAGGCCCACCACCACCGCTCGGGAGGGGCCGTCGTCCAGCCGGGCCGTCACCACTTGCAGCGCGCGGCCCGGAGGCAGGGCGCCCTGCCACAGGGGCTCCTGGGTGGTGGAGGCGCTCTCGCCCGTCTTGAAGACGCGGAGCATGTCCGGGGTGGGCTGGAGCTCGGGAGCGGTGGTGATCAGTTCCGGTGACCCATCCCCATCCAGGTCTCCGAGCGCGCTGCCCGCGCCGAGGCCGGACAGGGCGATGGGCGCCGCCGAGGGCCGGGGGTAGAAGGCGCCCGTTCCGTCCGGATGGACGAGGAGGACGCGGGAGAGGGCGGCGCTGAAGGAGGTGAAGCGGGCGGGCGGGCCCGCGAGCCGCTGATCTCCAGGGCCGAGCCGTACCTCGGGAGCGAAGGCCGTTTGTCCCGGGACGAGGGCACCGCGCGCTTCCGCATCCAACGGCACGGCCTCCATTCGGGCTCCGAAGCGCAGGGCGCCATTCTCCAGCACGAGCACCTCGCCATGGGCGAAGCGGGTGGAGAACGCGGCGATGCGGGGCGGCCCGGCGAGGACGGCCACCGCGCCGAAGGGCTCCCGGGTGGGCGTGGCGTTCGGCGGGAGCACGTCCAGGGAGCGCTCGGCGAGCAGTCGCCCGTCCGCGGCGAAGACATGCACGGCGCGCTCGGTGAGCACCACCACCTCGTCCCGGCCATCCCCCGTGAGATCTCCCGTGGCGAGCGCGGCGGGGGGCGAGGGCAGGTGCGTGAGCGGGGCGCCCACCAGTCGCAACGGTCTCGGCTCACCGGAGGAGGGGAGCGTGGGCGTGGGTGAGGGCTTCACGGCGGCGAGCGCGAGGCTCGCGGCATCCGCCTCCACGTCCCGGGCGAGCGCGGCGGCGGGCGAGGGCGGGCGCGTGGGCGTGCGGCCGGACCAGAAGTTGACCCAGGTGCCCACCAGGTCCCCGCGCGCGTTCACCTTTCCCGTGTCCACCCCGAGCGTGAGCCGCACCAGGGCGCGCGCGCCTTTCTCCCGGGCGAGCGGTTCGGCGGCCTCGGCCGACGGGGCTTCCAGCACGAGGGGGGCGAGCCCGGCGGAGGCCAGACGCGAGGCGAGCAGCGTCTCGAAGGCCCGCCGCAACTCGGGGGCGCTCCCGGAGAGGAACAGGGCGACGGGGGCCTCGGGCCGGGCCGCCCTCACGTCCGTGGCCACGGCGTCGGCGAGCCGAGTGAGCGCGGCGTCGGGAGCGGCCGGGGCGGAGAGCGCGAGGAGCAGCAGCGAGGCGGCGAGGGCGCGGCTCACAGCCCCCGGCTTCCTTCCTGGAGGAAGAAGTCGCTCTCGCTCACGTGGCCGGGAGGAGGCGCCTCGGCGGTGGGTTGGGTGCCATCGAGGAAGGTCTCGAGCCGGCCGGGGACGGAGTTGCCCGCGAGCAGGCCGGTGGCGGGATCGATGCGCACCTGCACCACGCCCGGAGGCATGTCGAAGTCGCGCGCGGGCAGGCCCTGGTGGGCGGCGCGCATGAACTCCAGCCACACGGGGAGGGGAGCCCGGCCGCCTGTCTCCGAGCCGCCCAGGGGCGAGTGGTCATCGAAGCCCACCCAGGCGCTGGCGACCCAGTCCGCCGTGTATCCGGAGAACCACGTGTCGCGGCTCTCGTTGGTGGTGCCCGTCTTGCCGGCGGCGGGGCGGTTGAGGGTCGTCACCGCGCGGGCCGTGCCCTCCTCCACCACGCTGCGCATGAGCGACGTGGTGAGGTAGGCCACCGCCGGGGGCAAGGTCTCCTCGAAGGCGGGCTGGTGTTCCTCCACCACCTTGCCGCTCGTGTCCGTCACCTTGAGCAGCATCAGGGGCTCGGCGTAGCGGCCGTTGGCCTGGAGCGTGGCGTAGGCGTTGGCGGCTTCCAGGATGCTCACCTCGCCCGTGCCCAGCGCCAGCGTGAGGTTCTCCGGCAGGGGCGAGCGGATGCCCGCGCGGCGCGCGAAGTCGATGGCGGTGGCGGGGGTGATGGCCTCGATGAGGCGCACGGACACCGTGTTCTTGGACTTGGTGAGCGCGGTGCGCATCGTCATGGGGCCCTCGAAGGCGCGATCGTAGTTCTGCGGCTTCCACGTCTTGCTGGTGTAGGGGTCGCGGATGGCCTCGGGGGCGTCGTTCACCGTGCTGAGGGGCGTGAAGCGCCCGCTGCCGAGCGCGGCTCCATAGATGAAGGGCTTGAAGGACGAGCCGGGCTGGCGCCGGGCCTGGGTGGCGCGGTTGTAGGGCGAGCGCTCGAAGTCATAGCCGCCCACGAGCGCCACGACATGGCGGTCCTTCGGGTCGATGACGACGATGCCTCCCTGCACGAGCGGCACTTGATCCAACGTGGCATCGAGCAGCGCGGGAGCGGGCAGCACGCGCTGGATGCGCACGCGCACCAGGTCGCCCACCTTCATCACGTCCGACATCTTCGTGGGCGCGCCCTTGCCCTTGAGCCGGGCCCAGGTGACGGACGCGAAGGGAATCTCCGCCGTGCGGCTCACCAGGTCCACGCGCGCCTTCTTTCCGGCGTCATCCACCTGGGTGACGTAGCCCGTCACGCGCAGGTCGTCCTTGAGCGGTGCGAGCACCACTTCGTGCGCGAGCTTCTCGTCGGGTGACAGCGTGGCGTCTTCTTCCTGCTCGGCCACGGGGGTCTCCACGGGCGCGCCCTCGTCCTTCCTGGGGGGCTCCTCGCTCTGGGCGAGCGAGGCGAGGTCCGCCACGGAGCTGCCTTCCTTCTGCCGCCGGCCGGCCTCCTCGATCTGCCGGGCGATCAGCGGCTTGAGCCGGTCGAAGCGCGCGGGCTCCAGCGTGCCCACGGGACCCCGGTATCCCTGGCGCCGATCCACCGCCTCCAGTCCCTTGTGTACCGAATCGTCCGCGAGGGCCTGGAGCTTGGGGTCCATGGCGATGTCCACGCGCAGACCGCCAGTGAGCACGGCCTCTTCTCCATAGCGGGCCACGAGCGTGCGGCGGATCTCCTCGGCGTAGTAGAGGCCCGGTTCGGCGGGGGGCCGGGGCGCGAGCACGATGGGCTTCTCCAGCTCCTTGTCCACCTCCGCCTTGGGCGCGAAGCCCTGGCCCGCCATCTGTCCCAGCACGTAGCGCTGGCGCTGCTTGGCCTTGACGATGTTCTTCTCCGGGTTGATGCGGTTGGGCGATTGCACCGTGCCCGCCATCACCGCCGCCTCGCCCAGGCTCAGGTCCGCGGCGTGCTTGCCGAAGTAGTAGAGCGCCGCCTCCTCGATGCCGCTGCGGCCCTGCCCGTAATAGACCTGGTTGATGTAGAGGCTGAGGATTTCATCCTTGGTGAGCGCCTGCTCCACGCGCGGGGTGAGGATCCACTCGCGAATCTTGCGGTTCAGGCTGCGCTCGGGCGTGAGCAGCATGTTCTTCACCACCTGCTGCGTGAGCGTGGACGCTCCCGACTTGCGGCTGCCCGGAATGAGGTTCTTCACGCCCGCGCGCACGATGCCGAAGAAGTCGAGCCCCTCGTGCTTGTAGAAGTCGGCGTCCTCGGCGGCGAGGAAGGCGTTGCGGACGTGGGGCGGCAGGTCCTCCATCCGCACCACGGTGCGCCGTCCCTGGGGCATGAAGTACTCGGCGCACACCGAGCCGTCCGCGCACCGCACCTTGGTCACCTGGGGGAGCTGGTAGGTGCGCAGGGCCTCCACCGAGGGCAGATCCTTGCTGAAATGGAAGTAGGCGCCCACGCAGCCGAGCACGACCAGCACGATTCCCGTGGCGGCCACGAGGAGGAGCCGCTTCGTCCAGCGCCACAGCCGGCTGCCCGTACCGGGACGGGGGGCGGGCGCGGAAGGAATCGAGGAGGGGGAAGAAGGAGTCGTCATGGAGCGAGGGGGGCGGCGAGGGGGAGACGACGTTAGACCGCCGGAGCGGGATCCGGAATGGGCCTAACGGGCGGCGTCGTGCGGCGCCGTGTCGCCCAGGAGCGCCTGGACGTCGGCGGAGGCGTGGAGTTGGCGTGCGAGCCGTGCCTTGTTGAGGCGGGCGCGGTCGTTTTTCGGGGACAGGCGCGTGGCGGTGTCGAAGGCCATGGTGGCCTCCTCGTAGCGCCCCAGGCGCTCGTAGGCGAGCCCCAGGTTGTTGTGAACGAAACCCTCGTAGGGCAGCAGGTAGGCGGCCTGGGCGAGCGCTTCCGCCGCCGGCTCGTTGTTCCCCGACAGCAACAAGGCCAGACCCAGGTTGTTGAGGGCATACCCGTGGTACGGGTCCAGGTGCACCGCCTGCTTGAAGCGGATGATGGCCTCGGTCAGTTCCCCAGCGGCGAGGTGTCCCCGGCCGAGCACCTGGTACACCTCGGGGTATTCGGGATCGAGCAGGAGCGCGGCCTCGGCGGCCCGCAGGGCGCCCTCGGTGTCACCCACCTCCAGGAGGAGGCGGGCCTTGCGCACCAGGGGGTCGGCTCCATCCGGGAAGAGGTGCGCGAGCTCCGTGTAGGCATCCACGGCGAGCAACTTCTGGCCGCTCTGAAGCGCCAGGGGGATGAGGTGATCGAGCGCCGTCTCGCGCGCGTCCAGGTCCTCGCCCGCGTCGTGCACGGCGCGCCGGGCCTCGGTGAGGGCACCTGAGAGGTCACCTTCCGCGCGCAGGGCTCGGGCACGGCCCAGATGGTCCACCGGCGACAGATGAGCCTCATGGGTGAGCGAGAGGGCATCCGAGGGCTCGGCGGGCGTCAGGTCCTCGGTGAGCGAGAACCGCTCCTGCGCCGTGGCGGGGAGCCCATCCTCCTGGAGGGCGAGCCGGGGAGCCCGTTCGGCGTCCGGGACCGGGGCGGTGATGCGGTGGGCGGAGGGGGACGGCCGGGCCTGGTTTCGTCGCAGCGAACCCGCCTCACAGGCGGCGAGGCAGAGCGTGATGATGCTGGCGAACAGAACGGACGTCCTCATGAGGTGTGGCTCCTTGTCGGCAACCCATCTATTGCGATGGCCATGCCAGCACGGCTCCTCCTCTGGGGCGGGGGGCGCGTGCGGATGGAAGAGGACGCCCGCCCGCTTCCGGGGCCCTTGGAGTGTGGCGTGGGAGCCACACCCAGGAACGCGGCTGCTACTTGGCGGGAAAAATCCTGGCGGGGCCCAAAGGTGACGTGCGACGTTGGGCGGGATGAAGATCGCCGCATGGAACGTGAACTCGGTCCGCGCCCGCCTGGACAGGCTCGTGGACTGGTTGAAGAGCGCCCAACCCGACGTGGTGTGCCTGCAGGAACTCAAGTGCGTGGATGCCGACTTTCCCCGGGAGGCCATCCTGGCGGCGGGCTACCACGCCGCGGTGCACGGGCAGAAGACGTACAACGGCGTGGCCATCCTGGCGAAGACGGAGCCCACCGACGTGGTCGTGGGCTTGTCGGACGGGGTGGATGACACGCACGCGCGGGTGATTTCCGCGACGGTGGACGGGGTGCGGGTGCTCAGCGTGTACGCGCCCAACGGACAGGCATTGGAGTCGGACGCGTACAAGTACAAGCTGGAGTTCTACGCCCGGCTGCGGCGCTATTTGGACGCGCGGCACAAGCCGGACGAGCCGCTGGCGCTCTGCGGCGACTGGAACGTGGCACCCGAGCCCATCGACGTCTGGGACGTCGCCGTCTGGGAGGGGCAGACCCTCTTCACCTTGAAGGAGCGGGCGGCGTGGAAGGCCCTGTGTGACTTCGGCCTGACGGATACGTTCCGCGCGATGCACCCGGACGTGAAGAAGTTCAGCTGGTGGGACTACCGGATGCTGCAGTTCCAGAAGAATCAGGGCGTGCGCATCGATCACGTGCTGACGTCGGCCCCGCTCACCCAGCGGTTGGTGGCGGCGGACGTGGATCGCGAGGCACGCAAGGGCAAGCAGCCCTCGGATCACGCGCCGGTGTGGGCCGAATTCAAGGCGTGACGGTTTCGAAGACCTCGGCCTCGGGCAAGGCGAGGACCTCCCGGCCCGTCTCTGCCAGCCGCGCGCGCGGCAGGTCCCGGTAGCGCTCCACGAAGGCCGCGGTGGGCCTCAGCGTGACGGTGGCGCCCGTCGAGCGGCGCCGGTAGGTGGTCGCCACCCGTGACGGCTCCGGCTCCTCCACGAGCGCGAGGTTGAGCTTGCCGAGGCTTGCTCCGGTGGCCGCCGCCGCGCCGTCCGCGATGCAGGTGTATTGCACCTTCGCCGGGGCGTGGTGCGCCACCTCCAGATCGAAGCTGCCCTGAGGCAATCCGAGCGTGCGCAGCGCGGACTCGCCCATGCGGTAGCCGGCCACGACCCAGGGCCCGGCGCCGCCGTGGATGGTGGTGATGTGGGAGAGGGCGGCCTCGGGTGTGCCCGGGGCGGCGGGGGCCTGCGCGGGGGTCGAGGCCGCGCAGCCGAGCATCAGGAGGGGAATCAACAGCAGCGAGGGAGAGCGCATGGGCGCGCATTCTCCTCAAAAACGCGAGCGGAAGCTGTCGGAGTCGAACTTCACCTGCTGGGCGTAGTCGGTGGCGATGGCGCGCACCCGGGCTCGGAAGCCCGCGTGATCCTTGTCCGTGCGCGCGTGGATCTCACTGTCGAGCGAGCCCGGGAAGACCGTCGGGTTCCAGTCCTTGTCGGCGCGGGCGTGATGGGTGGCGAGCACCTGTCCCCATTGCTCGGCCAGGTTCGTGAAGCGCGTCAGCGTGGTGAGTTCCTCCCTGGGAAAGGAGTCCTTCCAGGGGGACAGCTCGCGCACGCTGTAGGACAGACCGTCCGCCAGCGTCACCCAGCCCAGGTGATCATCCACGCGGTAGCCGAGCGCCTTGTGCGCCGTCACGACGCGGGCGGCCATGTCGCCGCCGCAGGTGGCGTTCGTCTGGGCCACCTGCTCGGCGCCGACGTAGGGCCAGGCACTCGGTGCGCGCTGGGCCTTCCACTCGAGGATGCGATCATCCTCCTGGGACGAGGTGGCGCCCTCGATGAGCACGTAGTACCGGGTCGCCCCGGTCGAGCCCAGGCCCGCGCCCAGCCGCTGCATCACGCCCTTCACCGTGAAATAGCCGGACGGCCACGAGGCCCCGCCGCTGAGCGTGGCCCGGTAGGTGTTCATCCGGGCGCGGATGTCCGCGTTCATCGACTCCGGCACGGGGGCGGCCTCCGAGGACGCGAAGCTGAACTGGCGGACGCCCTGGAGCCTGACCGTCCACTTGTCGAGCAGCTTCACGCGGTCGTTGTCCGCGCTCACGTCATCGAGGAAGTCATTGAGAAGGCCGTAGGTGTTGCTCGCGCGGAACTTCCTCGAGGTTTCTTCGCTGTTGCCGGCGTAGCCGTCCATCGTGTCGAGGTAGGCCTCGGAGAAGGCGTCCAGGAGGACATCCTGGTCGGCGGTGCCGAACGAGCCCTGCTCGCGCGCCGCGAGCAGCAGACTGGTGGCCATGCGCCACACGTCGAGCTGGTAGTCGCCGATCACCGCCTCGTCGAAGTCATTGAGTCCGAAGACGATGTCTCCCTCGTCGTCATCGAACGCGCCGGTGTTGTCGACGTGCATGTCGCCGCCGAGCCAGGTGCGCGTGGCGCGGGTGCCCCCGTAGGAGGCGAGCAGCGGCGAGGCGCCGAGATCCTTCCAGTACAGGTGGTTGCTTCCCCGGAAGAAGGCGAAGGCCGACTCCTTCATCCGCGTGTATTTTTCGGAGCGGAGGGCAGGGGTGATGGACGCATTGAACGCGGTGAGTTCATCCACCACGAACTGGGTTCGGCTCTGGGCGGCGTCGGCGTGGGGAGCGGCGAGTGAGAGCAGCAGGCCCGTCAGGGCGGTTCCTGGGAAGCGGAGCGAGGTCATGGCTCGGAGGAGGCTAGGAACTCCATGTGGCGGGTGGGTGACGCCTGGGTGACGCCATGGCCTCGGGGTAGAGTCGCCCGCCATGGACGAGCTCCTGCGCTTCCTCCTCACGCAATCCCCTCAGCCGGCCGTACTCGACTCCGTCGATGACTGGTGGAAGCAACACCTGGCGCTGGCCATGCGCTTTTCCTCGCCGGTGGACGTGGCGTTCGCTGGAGGGTTCGCGGCGGATCGGATGGCCTATGCGTTCGCCTCGGGCTACCACTCGGCGTTGAGGACCCTGTTGCCGGGCCTGCCGCGAGAGCATCGCTACGCCCTGTGCGCCACCGAGGCCCAGGGGGGCCATCCCTCCGCGATGAACACGCGGCTCACCGGTCCCAGCGGAGGGCCCTGGCGCCTGGATGGCACGAAGACCTTCGTCACCCTGGGCCGCGCGGCGGATGAATTGCTGGTGGTGGCCACCGAGGGGCAGGACGAGCGGGGTCGCAACCGGCTACGGCTGGTGCGGCTGGATTCACGACGCGCGGGCGTATCGTTGCGGGACTTGCCGCCACCTCCCTTCGTTCCGGAGGTGCCCCACGCCGAACTGCTCCTGGAAGCGGTGGTGGTGGAGCCCGGCGAGGTCCTTCCCGGAGACGGCTACGAGCGCTTCGTCAAACCGTTCCGCACGGTGGAGGACTGCCACGTGTTCGCGGCGGTGCTCGGCTGGCTGCTCCAGGTGGCGCGGCGCTCCCAGTGGCCCGACGACGTGCGAGAGGGGCTGCTCGCCCTGGGAGTGATGTTGCGAGGGCTCGCCCAGGCGGACCCCTCCGCACCGGAGACGCATCTGGCCCTGGGCGGGGCGATCGATCTGGTGCGTGGCCGCATCGAGGCCCTGGCGCCACTCTGGGAGCGCACGGACGCGCCGACACGCGAGCGGTGGGAGAGGGATCGGTTGCTGCTCCAGGTTGCGGGCAAGGTCCGGGCGAAGCGCAGGGAGACCGCCCGTGAAAAACGGCCCGCCCTCCAGGGTGGAACGGAGGAGAGCGCCGCGACGTCGGACCCGATACGCTGAGAGGAGCCCTTCACAGGGGAGTGGACTCCGTGGACTTCGATTGCGACTGGCTCATCATCGGCTCGGGCTTTGGCGGCAGCGTGAGCGCCTTGCGCCTGACGGAGAAGGGCTACCGGGTGGTGTTGCTGGAGAAGGGCCGGCGCCTGGAGGGCAAGGACTTCCCCAAGACGAACTGGGACCTGAAGAAGTGGCTGTGGATGCCGTGGTTCGGCTGGCGGGGCCTCTTCAAGATGACCCTCTTCCGCCACATCACGGTGCTCTCGGGTGTGGGGGTGGGGGGCGGCTCGTTGGTGTACGCCAACACGTTGCCCCAGCCCAAGGACGCCTTCTTCCAGGCGCCCTCCTGGTCGGCGCTGGCGGAATGGAAGAAGGAACTGGCGCCGCACTACGACACCGCGCGCCGGATGCTCGGGGCCACGGTGAATCCGCTGCGCACGCTGCCGGACGACATCATCCAGCAGGTGGGCAAGGAGCTGGGCCGCGAGGACTTCCAGCCCACCACGGTCGCCGTCTATTTCGGCCAGTCCGGCGTGACGGTGCCGGACCCGTACTTCCAGGGTGAGGGCCCCGAGCGCACCGGGTGCAACGCCTGTGGCGGCTGCATGACGGGCTGCCGGTTCAACGCGAAGAACACGCTCGACAAGAACTACCTCTACCTGGCGGAGAAGCACGGCCTCTCGCTGCACGCGGACACCGAGGTCACCTGGGTGCGGCCCCTTGCCGAGGGGGGCTATGAGGTGGAAGCGCTCGAGGGCACGTCTCGCGTCTCTCGCAGGAAGCGCCGCTTCACCGCGCGCCAGGTCGTCTTCGCGGGGGGCGTGTTGGGCTCGGTGGAACTGCTGCTCAAGCTCAAGGCTTCCCCGGACGGATTGCCCCGGCTCTCGGAGCGGCTCGGTGATGGCGTGCGCACCAACTCCGAGGCCCTGATTGGAGTCGTGGCGGGCAAGAGCTTTCGCGGCGAGGACTTGTCCAAGGGGATCGCCATCGGCTCCATCCTCCACACCGATGCGCACTCCCACCTGGAGCCGGTGCGCTACGCGGATGGCTCGAACTTCTTCCGGATGCTGATGGCGCCTCATGTGAGCGGCGCCACCGCCTTCTCCCGGTTGGCGGGCGTCCTGGGCCTCTTCGTGCGCCACCCTCTCAAGCTCCTGCGCCCCTGGTTCAAGCGGGACTTCGCCCGGCAGTCGATGATCCTCCTCTATATGCGCACGCTGGATGGACACCTGCGCATGCGGCGGGGGAGGGGCGTGCTCACCGGAGGGCGCCGGGGCTTGATGACGGGCCTCCAGGAGGGGCCCGCGCCCACCGCGCACATGCCCGAGGCCGCGGAGCTGGCTCGGCGCGTGGCCCAGAAACTCGATGGCTTGCCCATGACCCTGGCTTCCGAGACGGTGCTGGGCATCCCCACCACGGCGCACATCCTGGGCGGCTGCTGCATGGGAGACTCGCCCGAGACGGGCGTCATCGACACCCAGCACCGCCTCTTCGGCTACCCGGGGCTCTACGTCGTGGACGGTGCCGCCATCTCCGCCAATCCCGGAGTCAATCCCTCGCTCACCATCACCGCGCTCGCCGAGCGCGCCATGTCATTCATTCCCGCCAGGAATCAGGTGGTGGTGGGCGCGGAGATGACGCGGGTCGCCATGGAACCGGCGTCCTCCAGCGTCTGAGTTTCACCCGAAGCGAGGGGTGTCCGCCGAGGGCCCGTGCTACGAATCGGCACCCCATGACACTCCTTCCGTGGACACGAAGAGCGGGCCTTCTCGCGTGTGTGGTGCTGGCCTCGGGTTGTGGCTTCCTGGATGCACCGGGCACGCCGCGCCTCGTGGCGCACCGCTCGGGTTCGGGCAACTACCCGGAGAACTCCCGTTCGGCCATCACCGCCGCCCTTCGCGCGGGCTACCCCACCATCGAGGTGGATGTGGTTCTCACGCGCGACCGCATCCCCATCCTCTCGCACGACCCCTGGATCGATCCGGTGCTGTGCTCCTATGCGCAAGGGGTGGATGAGGCCGAGCCGCGCCGCTTGCCCTTGGACTCGCGCTCGCCCATCCGGGACTTCACGCTGGAGGAGCTGCAGCGCGACTTCCGGTGTGGAGGACTGGGCGACCCCGCGAATCCCGACGCGGTGCGCGTGGCGGACACCTACCTCACCTTCGACGAGCTGCTCGAGCAGGTGAAGGGCCATCCGGACACGGTCCTTCATCTCGATATCAAGCAGAACCCGGCGTACACGGAGGGCCCTGACGTCTTCGCGGACGAGATCCTGGGCCGGTGGAACGCGGCGGCGCTGCCCAACCGCTTCTACATCACCTCCACCCGGGGGGAATTGCTCAAGACCTTCAAGGCCCGCCAGCCGATGGAAGCGCTCCTCATCTGGCCGGAGTTCGACAAGGATCGCAGCTCCACGCTGACGGCCATCGGCAACGAATTGCGGCGCAAGGTGGGGGTTCAGGAACTCATCCAGCTCACGCGTGACGCGGGGGCGGATGGCATCGCCGTGGCCTACCAGGTGGCGGACCGCGCCGCGTTGGAATCGGTGCGGGACGCGGGGCTGAGAACCGCCATCTGGACACCCAACACCGAGTCCCAGCTGTCCGTGTTCTGCCGCTGGCCCCTGGACTACCTCATCACCGACTACGTGGAGCGTGCGCCGTGCCGTTGACCCTCTCGCTGGTGGCCGCGAGCCTGACCCTGGCCGCGCCCGTGCGTTTCGATCGGGTGGACCTGCTGAGTGAGGATGGGGGCTCCTTTCTTCACTACGACATGCCGCTGGCCGGGGCCTACGCGCCGATGGTCGGCCTGCGTTTCCTGGAGCAGGTGAAGGTGGTGGTCTCCCTGCCGGTGGGGCTGTACGCCGGGGCGTCCATCGCCTCGCAATCCCTGTCCTACGAGGGGATGTTGTGGCGCTCCCAGGAGGGGCGGGGCCTCGTGTGGACGGGGAGCCTGCATACGCGGTTGCTCATGCCCTATGGCGCCCACGCGGGAGTGGCCTGGCGGGTCGGCCTGCTGCGCCTGGGGGCGGGCGCGAGCCTGTCGACCCAGGCCACCTGGGCCCGTCCGGATTGGAGCCAGTGGCGGGTGCTGCCCACGCTGTCCGTGGGCATCGGGCCCAACGTGGCACCCGGCATGTAGCGGGCGCGGTCTCCAGCGGCGGGAGTGGAAAATCGGAAGTCACGGTGTTGACGGCTTTGAGCTGAAGGAGCCTAAATCCGAGCTTCCCCGTTTGTTCACTTGCCGTCCTCCTGTCCCTGGAGAGTGTGTTCATGAAGCTGAATCGGATGCTGGTCGCCTGCTCCGTGATGGGTCTGTCCGCCTGTGGTGGTCCCCTGCCCGAGGAGCAGGAGCAGGTCATCGCCTCGAAGGAAGTGGGTCAGCTGGCCCAACTGCTGCGCAAGCCCAACGCGGTGCGGGGCGAGTACATCGTCGTCCTCCGGGAGGACGTGAAGGGCGTGGCCCGGGTCAGCCCCGCGCTCGTCGCGCAGGAGATGGTGCGCTCGCGCGGCGGCGAGGTGCTGCACGCGTACGAGCACGTGCTCAAGGGCTTCTCGGCGCGCATGAGCGAGGAGCGGGTGCGCGAGCTGCTGGCGGATCCCCGCGTGGCGTACATCGAGGAGAACGGCGTGAAGTCGGTGTCGGGCTCGGGCAGCCAGACGGGTGCGACCTGGGGCATCGATCGCACGGATCAGCGCGCCCTGCCGCTCAACTCCACGTACACCTACAACGTCGACGGGACCGGGGTGCACGCGTACATCATCGACACGGGCATGCGGCTCACGCACTCCCAGTTCACCGGGCGCATGGGCAACGGCTTCGACTCCATCACCGCGGGCGGGACCGCGACGGACTGCCACGGGCACGGCACGCACGTGGGTGGCACCGTGGGTGGAACCACCCACGGCATCGCGAAGAACGTGACGCTGCACCCGGTGCGCGTGCTGGACTGCACGGGCTACGGCTCGGACGAGCAGGTCATCGCGGGCCTGGACTGGGTGACGGCCAACCACATCAAGCCGGCCGTGGCCAACATGAGCCTGGGCGGTGACGCCTCGCAGGCGCTGGATGATGCCCTGGAGCGCACCATCGCCGCGGGCGTGGTGGTCGCCGTCGCCGCGGGCAACGACAGCTCCAACGCGTGCAACTACTCGCCGGCGCGCACGCCCAACGCCATCACCGTGGGCGCCACCACCAGCAGCGACGCGCGGGCCTCGTACTCCAACTATGGCACCTGCCTGGACATCTTCGCTCCGGGCTCGAGCATCACCTCCGCCTCGTACTCCAGCAACACGTCCACCACCTCCATGAGCGGCACGTCCATGGCCTCGCCGCACGTGGCGGGCGTGGCGGCTCTCTACCTGGAGGCCAACCCCACGGCCACCCCGGCCCAGGTGACGGCGGCGCTGACCACCAACGCCACGCCGAGCAAGGTGACCAGCCCGGGCACGGGCTCGCCCAACCTGCTGCTCTACTCGCTGTTCATCACCGGCGGTGGCGGTGGCGGTGACACCACGGCGCCCTCCACCTCCCTCACCTCGCCCGCGGGCGGCTCCACGGTGAGTGGCACCACCACCCTCACCGCCTCCGCCACGGACAACGTGGGGGTGACGAAGGTGGACTTCTACGTGGGCACGAGCCTGGTGGGCACCTCCACCACGGCGCCCTACAGCTTCTCGTGGAACACCACGGGCGTGGCCAACGGAACCTATACGCTCACCACCAAGGCGCATGACGCCGCGGGCAACGTGGGCACCTCGACCTCGGTGTCCGTCTCCGTGAACAATGGCACGGGGGGCAACTGCTCCACCACCGAGCAGATCCTGCTCAACGCGGGCTTCGAGAGCGGCTCCACGAGCTGGACGGCGACCTCGGGCGTCGTCGATGGCACCACCTCGGGGAGCGCGGCGCGCACGGGCAGCTACAAGGCCTGGCTCAACGGCGTGGGCTCGACCAGCACGGACACCCTCTACCAGCAGGTGACCATCCCCTCCACCGCCTGTGCCGCGACGTTCTCCTTCTGGGTGAAGATCACCACGTCGGAGACCACGACCACCACGGCCTACGACAAGCTGAGCGTTCAGGTGCTCGACAGCGCGGGGACGGCCCTGGCGACGCTGGCCACCTACAGCAACCTGAACAAGTCCACGGACTACGTGCAGAAGTCCTTCGATCTGAGCGCCTACAAGGGCCAGACCGTCCGCGTGTACTTCAAGGGGACCGAGGACAGCTCGCTCAAGACGAGCTTCTTCCTCGATGACACGGCGCTGAGCGTCACGCGGTAGTCGCTGTCCTCGACGTTCCTGGAGTCCGGCGGCGCGGGAGGCTCGGGCTTCCCGCGCCGTCGTGCTTCAGGGGCGGCGGCGCAGCTTCGCGTCGACGCTGTAGGGGCCTCCGCCGATGAGCAGGGCCGCGAGCATCACCGAGAGGTAGAGGATGGACATCTCCATGCTGCCGAAGGGGTCCGCCCGGTGACGGTAGAGCGCCACGCCCATGGTGAAGGCCCCGAAGAGCGCCGCCGGGCGCGTGAACAGTCCCAGCGCCACGAGCAATCCCCCCAGGAACTCCGCCAGTGCCGCGCACCAGGCGAAGAAGAGGGGGTAGGGGAAGCCCAGTTGCTCCACGCCCGCGGCGAAGCGGCTCATGTCACCCATCACCTTGGGCAGTCCATGGGCCAGGGCCAAGGTGAGTCCGAACACCACCCGCGCCAGGGTCCAGCCCAGCGCGGCGCCACGTGTATTCATCATCCTTCTCCTCCCGCGGGCGGTTGATCCTTCTCGCCCCGCTTGATGCCGAGTGCCTTCAGTTTTTTATGCAAATCGGGGCAGGTTACCCGGTTCACTGGCGTTGTCTCTCGGTGGTTTTTGCTCCTGGACGGCGAGGGATACGCTTCACGGTGATGCATCCGGGTGGTTCCCGGCGCATGCGCGCGAGCACACGGCGAGCACGCGGGTTGCCCAACCCGCCTGTCCAGGATCCTCCCTCGAGTCCAGCGTGCTGGCCGAGCACGGGATGGGATACTGGCACGGGGGTGCCCCTGGCCTGAGCGTTGGTGATGTCATCCTGCCGCCCAGCACCACCGGCACGCCTCACATCCTGTGCGCCTACATGGGCGATGAAGGCGAGCGTCCGGGGTGGCGCCGAGACCGGGTGTACGTCACCACCCGGCGGGAGGTGGCGGTGGTGTTCGCCGCCTTGTTCCTGGGCGGCGGTGCCGTCTATCTCGTGCATCCGTCGAAGCCTCTGGAGCCGGATCCCGATTCCCCAGATCTGAACACCTCCCAGGCCTGTCTGGCGGCCCGCGTCCTCTCCGTCCACACCCTCGATGAGCACGAGGTGCTGTCCGTCCTCGCGTCTATGATGGGCGGTGCGGCATGAACTGCCCCGCGCCGAAGAAGCCCGGGGTGGACGTGCTCACCTACACCGTCCACCCGCGCGGGCCTCTCGACGATGTCCGGAAACGGGTGGGCTCGCCCGTGTCGCAGGCGGAGCTCGCGCGCTGCCTGGCCGAGCACGTCCTCCCCGTCCTGGGGTGCCGCTCCTGCCTGGACGGCATCTGCGCGGCGTCCGTGGAAGTGCAGCAGAAGAATGCCCAACTCCAGGCGGACGCCGAGCGACTCGGGGGTGCGCTGGGCGCCGAA